>ENA-OQLB01000314-OQLB01000314.1-human-gut-metagenome-genome-assembly--contig:-NODE-314-length-28475-cov-3.115916_pt1 | contig 28475 bp, 45 predicted proteins | sample MGYA00242656_ERZ504813 | MGnify/ENA primary metagenome ERZ504813 (study PRJEB26092, sample SAMD00036388) | human gut metagenome | host: Homo sapiens | study: EMG produced TPA metagenomics assembly of... | reverse complement strand
TTAAAAAGAAACGGGAACGAACAACTTCAAATTCAAGTGGAGACATTGAAAGAGGCTAATTGAAAAAGCAGAAAAAGAACTGAAAAGAAAAAGAGGGAACAACTCAATGGCTTTTTCTGAAATGGCAGTATGACAATGCAAAGAAAGCACTGTTCATACAATCGCAGAGTGAGGGATTTGAAAGATTTCATAAGACTGGGAAAAGAGGAACTTGAAAAGAGAGAACAGGAGGCAGCAGAGCATGAGAAAAGTTGAGGGAACTGCAACAATCAGTATAGAAGAACTCGACAGATTGAGAGAACGTGAGCAATGGTATAACGATTTGAGAGGAAAACTCAAGAACATTGTCGGAAAACTTGACACAGAGGAATATGACAAGGAAATGAAGAAAATAGATGATTCTCCGGATGATATTTCGGACGAGGAACTGGATGCACTCATAAAACAGGCAGCAGGAACAGTAAAAATCATCTTAAACGGAGAGATTATCAGAAAACTGATTATTGAGTTCATAGACGATACAAAGAGCGAGGTTCACTATGCAATCAGCGAGATGTCAACAGAGGAACTCAAGGAGATTCCATTGATTATAGGAGGTTGACACATGATTCAGATTTTAGAATTGTTCGGAGGAATTGGTTCGCCTCGATGTGCCTTGAGAAATTTGAACATCCCAACAAAAGCAATCGACTATGTGGAGATCAATGAAAAAGCAGTCCGGTCATACAATTCGATGTTCCGTGAGGAATTAGAATATAAAACACAGACGGTCGTCGGATGGAATCTGAAACCGGATATTTTGATTCATGGTTCGCCTTGTCAAGACATGAGCATCGCAGGACATCAAGGGAAAGCGACAGGAGACGGAAGAATCAACAGAGGGAAAGGTTCAGACGAGGGGAGCGGAACACGTTCCTCTCTCATGTGGGAGACAATACATATCATTGAGAATATGGGAGAATGGCGACCTCGTTATGTGATATGGGAAAACGTGAAGAATGTGAAATCAAAGTACATGAGACCGAATTTCGACAGATACATGGTCGAGATGGAAAAACTGGGGTACACGAATAATTATGCGGTTTTAGATGCAAGAGAGTTCGGATTGCCACAAGCGAGAGAAAGAGTGTTCACGATTTCTGTTCTGAACGGTGAAAAATTTGAGTTCGATGACCTCATAAGGACACCGATGCGAAACCTGCAAGAGTTCCTTGAGGATGACGTTCCGGACATCTACGATGTGACACAACCGTCTGTCCTTGCATGTATCGGAGAAAAAGGAATCCGGAGAGCGACAGTCATCAAAGATTGTGCATATACAATCACAACAAGGCAAGACCGGACACCTGCACAGGTCATCGACCGAGGAGATGGACGGTATCGGTATTTGACAGAGCGTGAGTGTTGGAGATTGATGGGATATTCAGACGAGGATTTTGACAGGGCGAAAGCAGTTCAAGAAAGAAACGGGAAATACTACAAGGCTTTATATGACCAAGCAGGGAACAGCATCGCAGTTCCGATATTTGAGAGCATATTCAGAAAGATAATTTTGCAGGAGTCGCATGAGAGCGACAGAAAGAGAGGATTGAACATGGGAAACATCATCAACACAGCACCGTGTCGATTCTGCGGACAGATGGTGCAGATTGACAGCGAGGAGAAACTGACAGAGCCACAGGCAGAGGAAAAAGCGACAATGTCCTGCACCTGCGAACAGGCGGTTGAGTATCAGAAAGAGAAACAGAGGAAAGAAAAGGCGATGCAGAACGTCGCTGCATTGTTCGGAGAGGCAGCAGCACCGGAAAAGAGATGCAGTGAGGGCATCGTGAATATTCTCAAGGCAGCAGTTGAGGAGATATACACCGGAGGACTGGCAAAGGTCACTCTGAACCTCCGAGGCGGGGTCAAAGCATCTATATCGCAGAATAGCAAAGGCGAGATAAACGTCGAGCGTACAGAGACCAAAAAGCAGAAATTAACAGAATAGGGGAGCGGGTGCGTGTGACCGAAAGAGAGATATGCGGGTCATTCCGGAGAGCAGAGAATCAAAAGCAACAGATTCAGATTTTGACGGAACTGACCTGCAAGAGTAAATATCAGATAATCGGTATATTGCTGCGGAATGGCGAGAAAGTACCGAAAAGCATTGAAAACCAGTTATACAAGAGACTGGACGCACTCGACGCACAGATTTTCGAGTGTGAAATGGAATACAAAGAAATCGTGACCGCATTGACGGGAGAAAACAGGAGGAAAGAAGATGGCAACAGGATTCAGCGTCATGGACGCACTGAACAAGAACAGCAAGGCAGGAGTTGACGAATCACCGAGAGCGAGATTCCGGACAAAGGACATTTCAATTTTCAAGATGTACCGGAACAAACTCAATTTCTACGATTTGGAAGATATTGAGGAACTGGCAGGAGACATCCTCATGTATGGTCTCAAACAGAATCTTGAGGTTGTATTTGAGCCGAATGAGCAGGGTGAATATAGAATCGTCGCAGGTGAGAGACGGTGGCTTGCACTCAAGCACCTTGTCGAGCAGGGATATAAAGATTTTGAGATTGCGACCTGCAAACTGACCACACCGCAGGACGAGGACGAGGAGCAGGTGGAAATCATCATCGCAAACGCATACCGGACAAAGTCTCTCAAGGATGTCATCGAGGAGGAACAGCGTCTCAAAGCGTGTCTTGAGCGTATGAAAACGGATGGAAAGAAAATCAAAGGATATGACCTCCAGTCCGGTCGCCTCCGTGATGTCATCGCCTCAATGCTCAAGATGTCAAAGACCAAGATCGCACAGATTGAGAGCGTCAACAACAATCTGATTCCGGAGTTTCGAGAGGAACTCAACAACGAGCGTCTCACATTCTCCGCAGCGTATGAGTTGAGTGGGATGTCTCCGGAGATGCAGCAGGAGGCACTTGCAAAGTACAAGGAAAACGGAGAATTGTCCTATACGGAAATTAAGGACATGAAATCACCGCAGAAACCGGAACAGGAGCAGGATGCAGCGGGGCAGCAGGACACCGTGTCAGATTCAGACACAGCAGGGCAGCAGTTATCCGAAAACAGCATGAATCCTCCGGAGGAAAAGAAAGCGGGCGACGATTATGAGACACCGCATCCGGAGGGAACCACATCAATCTGTTATTCTTGCACCGAATACGAGACCTGCAACGTAAAGACCGGAACATGTACCTCATGCGACCAGTACAAGAACCGTGCAGAGGCATACAAGACAGACGAGCAGAGATATAACGAGGAGCAGGATGCAATCGACCGTGAAACGAAAAAGAAACTCCGTGAACAGGCAGAGGAGGAGAAGATGAACAACCTCCCGTCAGACACACAGGAGAACGGTCAGAAAGTGCATCACATTAAACTGGGAGCGACATTTTTTGAGGAGGTTGCATCCGGAGAAAAGACATTTGAACTCCGGAAGAATGACAGAGGCTATAAAAAAGGCGACATCCTTGAGATGATGGAGTTCAAGGACGGAAAGAACACAGGACGCACCGTGAGAGTGCTTGTGACATATATCCTTGAGGAGTTTGCAGGTCTTGAGGACGGATATTGCATCATGGCAACATCACTCATGAAAGAGGATGCTGAATGATGGCGGTGAAATAAGGAGGAAAAGGCAATGGATGACATCAGACGAGGAGAGATATTCTATATCGCACGAGGGGGGGCGACAAACGGGAGTGAACAATTTGCGGACAGACCCGCAGTTGTAGTCAGCAATGACGAGAACAACAAGCACTCCGGAGTGATTGAGGTTGTGTATATGACGACGCAACCGAAAACAGACCTCCCGACACATGTGACCGTCCGCAGTACCGGACGATTATCCACAGTATTGTGTGAACAGGTATCGTCAGTATCGACCGACCGTGTGAATAACTACATCGGGCAGGTATCGGAGCAGGAAATGAAAAACATCGACATCGCTCTCATGATTTCCTTACAGTTGAGCGGTGGAGGAAAGACATCAAAGCAGTACAATGAGACGATTCAGAAACAGCAGGAGGAAATTGAATACTATCGCAACAAAATTCAAGCGATGCAGCAGTCGTCAGAAGAAAAGAAAACCGAAAACCACAGGAGGCAGCAGGAGAGACATCGGAGATTGTTGTGAGGCTTGAGACGGAGCGTGACACATACAAGGCATTATATGAGCAGTTATTCGAAAGGATGCTGAATGGAGGAACAGGAAAGTGAAAAAAGGGCAATTAAAAGCATTATTCATCGAGGCAAAGGGAACAGGTCAGAAATATATCGGTGTAATGATTCAGACAGAGGGCAGCAGTGAACCGGAGGTCATAATCAATCCGAAAGAGAATTTCAATGCAAAATTCGACTATTACATGGCAGCGTATGACGATGATTTGATTCTGATTGCAGCAAAAGGGAAAAAGGACATCAGAATCACGGGAGCAGCAGCGGGAGCATCGTTCGAGGACATCCAGTCACAACTCATTGATGAAAAAGCGTCATCCGGATGGAAAGAACAGATTGCGGATGCAGTGGACAGGGTTGTCGATAAGATGCTGAAAGAAACTCCTCCGGGAACGGAGGAGGAGAGACAGAACTGCGAGACCATGAGAGAGACAATCAAAGGAATGTTCCTCACGCAGAGACGCTCAAAGACAGAGGCAGCGTTCATCACCGAGAATATTGACAGATACGAGGAATTGTTTGAAATCTGCATGAATGGAGATGATGCACAGTTCAAAAAGGGCATCACGGAATTGCAGAAAGCACAGAATGAGTATATTTTGCAGAAAGAGAGGGAAAACGGATGAACAAGGTCATTTTGATGGGTCGTCTCACGAGAGACCCGAATGTCAGATATTCACCGAGGAATAATTCACAGGAGGAAATGGCGATCGCACGATACACACTTGCGGTTGACCGCAGAGGAGCAAAAGACGGGCAGCAGTCAGCGGATTTCATTTCCTGTGTTGCGTTTGGACGAGATGGAGAGTTCGCAGAAAAATATCTCAAGCAGGGAACGAAAGTGGTTGTCACTGGACGGATTCAGACGGGGTCATATACGAACAGAGAAGGTCAAAAGGTCTATACCACAGACGTGATTGTCGAGGAACAGGAATTTGCAGAGAGTAAGAAAGCAGCAGGGCAGCAGGACGGGAACAACGGAGGGTATTCGGATGCAGGTGACGGTTTTATGAATATTCCGGACGGAATCGACGAAGAACTCCCTTTCAATTAGGTGCGGAGGAGGATGGAGACATGGGATTCGTGGAAAAGGTGAAAAACGTCATTTCAAAACTGCGGGCAGCGGGAAAGACAGAGAAAGAGGTGTCTGAAATCATCGAACAGGCAGCAGAGGCAGCAACAGTCTTGAAAAAGACGGAATCTCCGGAACATCCGGAGAAAATCAAGGCAGCAGGAGGAGAAAACCTGCAAGATGCTCTTTTGAAAGTGGGAATCAGTGCAAAAGAGGCATTGACCGCATTTGAGAGCATATACAGACTGAGGAGACAGGAAAAGTCGAATAATTGGAGGAAATATCATGGATTGCCTCTGAAAAGGTCAAAAGGAGGAAAACGACGTGGAGACAGAAAAAGAAATGACAGCAATTCAGAAAACACAGGTATATCTTGAGAATTATCGGGAAATAGAGCGATATATCAAGGATGCAATTTCGGAAGTATCACAGATTGACGATGTATCAAGATATAACATTTCGGCAGAGAAAGCGTTCCTCCAGTCCATCAGAGAGTGTAAGGCAGAGACGGTCATTCTGTTCGAGCACATGAAAAAGGCTCTTGCATCGCTGAAAGAGGATGCAGAGGCAGCAGGTGAGGGGTACAAGTACGACGCACTTGAGGCAGTATATATCAAGGGCAAGTCATACGAGGATATTGTGAGGGAGACAGGATGCGGAAAGAACTCACCGAAAAAGTGGTGCAGATCAATGACAGAACGTCTCTCAATCAAATTATTCGGTGCAAAAGCAATCGAAAATGACAAAATCGGAGTGAAATGAGAGTGAAAACGGGGTGAAATGAGGGTGATTTCGGGGGTAAAAAGTGGGTGAACAAAAGCAAATATAAACGTGCTAATATGATAGCGTGAACAGTTGAGTGAGCGATTGCAGAGATGCAGTCGCTTTTTTTCTTGCCTGTTTGCCCTCCTGTTATATGCGGGCAGCAGGACACTATCATGTGCGATGTATGCCCGCCTCTTGAAAGGCATGAGAGGCAGCAGGAGACCGATGGACAGAGAGGAGTGAGCAGTGTGTTATTGAAAGCATGTAAGGGATGCGGTCGCCTTATCCCACAGGCATTGACCATGTGCGAGCAGTGCGAGGCAAGGCAGCAGTCAAGGCATGTGACATATAACAATACACGCAGAGACCCACGAGCAGCAGAGTTCTATCTGTCAAAGGAATGGCGGGAGTTGAGACCTGTCATCATGAGTGTGTATGAGTATGTGGATATATATGCTCTGTATGTTGAACACCAGTTGATAACACTGAAAGATTCAGACCCCATCCACCACATCATAGAACTTGAGGAGGACTGGGAGCAGAGGTTGAACCCATTGAACTTGATACCTTGAGCCATCGGACACACAACACAATCACAGCACTATATAAACAGAGCAATGCAAGCATGAAAGCAACACAGACACAGTTGAGGTCGCTGATTGATTACCATTCAAAGAGGCAGGGGGATATGGAAAAAGTTTTATGTGAACCGTTTCTTAGTCGCACCCCCTCTTTTCTTTTGGAGAAAATCCCACGAGAAAATCAAGACACAGGGGAGTGACGAAAAGGTGTCAGAATGTGACACGAAACTCGTGAACACTGGACGGAAAGGGGGTTGATACTGCATGGCAGGACAGAGACAACCGACCGATTTGGTGGTCATGAAAGGGAAAAAACACCTCACAAAAGCAGAGATTGAGGCGAGAAAAAATGCGGAGGTGGTCGCCCCAAACGACAAAGTCAAGCCTCCGGCATATTTGACACCGGAACAAAAGAAGAAATTCCGGAAATTGTCAAAAGAACTGCTTGCAATCAAACTCATTGCGAACGTGGATTGTGATGCACTGGCGAGATTACTGATTGCACAAGACCAATACATCGAGATAACGGACAAAATCAGAGAAACTCCGTTGATGGTCGATGTTCCGGTCTATGAGATGCGAGAGAATCCGGACACAGGAGAACAGGAACGTGTACAGGTCGGAACACGGGAGGTTGTGAACGGTGAGAGGGAGCGTCTCATGATTATACAAGACCGCTGCATGAAACAATGTCGGCAGGGGGCATCGGATTTCGGAATGACGGTCAGCAGTCGGTGTCGGTTGGTAGTTCCGAAAGCAAAGGAAACAAAACCGGAGAACAAATTCGCCAAGTATGCGAGTTCATAAATGGCAGCAGGGGCAACAGTGACCGACCGTTGCACACAATACGCTCTTGATGTCGTTGCAGGTGTCATCATTGCAGGTGAATATGTCAGACTGGCATGTCAAAGGCATCTTGACGACCTCGAAAAAGCGAAAGCAGCACCATACAAATATTATTTCGACGTTGAAAAGTCCGAGGAAATCATCAATTTTGCGGAAGAATTGACAATCGCAGAGGGTGACGGAAACAGGAAAATGTGACAGCGTACCCGTTCCAGTGTTTCATTTTAGGGTCTCTGAATGGGTGGAGGACAAAAGAAAAGGGTCACAGACGGTTCAGAACGTCCTATGTACAGTTAGGCAGACAGAACGGAAAGTCGTTCATCAATGGTATTTTAGCGTGTTACTATGGCAATTTTGACGGGTACAAATACGGAAAAATCTTTTGTACTGCGACAAAACAAGACCAAGCGAACATTGTTTTTGATGAAATTGTAAAATTCATCAATTCCGACGAGGATTTGTCGGAGTGGTTCAAGGTGCATGAGCATAATCACACGATAGATTGTCTCTGTACACATTCGGAAATCAAGGCATTATCCGGAGATACCAAGTCACTGGACGGACACCGTGCATATTTGGGAATAGTTGACGAATACCACGCTCACAAGACAAATCAGATGTACAAACTGCTTGAGGGAGGTATCAAGAAATTAAAATCCGCACTGATCTCCGTCATAACGACAGCGGGGTTCGATTTGAAATCGCCTTGCTACAAGTTATATGAGTATTGCTGCAATCTGCTGAAAGGTGTGTTTGAGAACGACAGTCAGTTCGTGTATATAGCACAGTTGGACACAGCGGATGACCTATACAAAAAGGAGAACTGGATAAAAGCAAACCCGATTCTCGAATATGACGAGGATGCACTGGAGAATCTCGTTCCGGTTGCGAATACTGCCCGTGATATGGGCGGGGAGGATTTGCGAGATTTCCTCGTTAAGCAGTTAAACATGTGGATGCAGTGGTCAAACGCACTGTACATCAAGGACATTAAAGACTGGAAACGATGTGCAGCATTGCGAACGCTCAAGGATTTCAGAGGCTCAAAATGCTATGTCGGAGTTGACCTGTCGTCCGGAGGCGACTTGACATCCATCGCAATCGTCATCCCGTACATGGTTGACGGTGTGAAAAAGTATTTTGTGCATACTCATTCATTCATCCTGCGAGCAGAGTGGACGAGCATATCAAGACGGACAAAGTTCCGTATGATGTATGGATTTCAAAAGGTCTCGTGACAGTCACGGAGACACTGGGAGGAATAAAGACAGATTACAAGTACATCATCAAGTACCTTGAGGATTTAATCAAACAGAATGATTTGAAACCTCAACTTGTGTGTTATGACCCGCACAACGCATCTGCGTTCCTGTCAGACCTTGAGGCACTGGGATTTGATTCTGTGGCAATTACACAGACAGCAAAGGAACTCAATGACGCAACAGTTGATTTCAGACTGGAGATAAAAGCAGGAAACGTCGTGATTGAGGGAACAGAAGTCGGAAAAGGCAAGGTTGTTCCGTTCGATGAACTGCTGACGTGGTCGATTGCAAATGCAAAGACTATCTCGAACAGTTACGGTGAAATCAAAATCGACAAGGCACTCGACGAGGACAGAATCGACCCGATTGACGCAATCATCGACGCATGGAAAGCAGCAATGAAAGAGGAGTATAAGCCGGACACAAATGAGGTCGTGAATGAGTGGCTTGAAATGTATGAGAAATACATGGGGAAAGGCGGTGAGAAAGAATGAACCCATTTAGAAAAATAGCAAACAGTTTGATGAACTGGTGGAAAGGTGAAACTGCACCGGAGGTCAGTGATTCAACGGAACTGACAGGCGGGGTGATGACGCTAAACTCACCGTCATTCCTTGAGAGCATGGGTTTGAGCAGGAGGAGAAAGACAACATCAGAGGTGACATATTTCACATGTCTCAAGATGCTGTCGGAAACTCTTGCGAAAATGCCTATCAAATATTATCAGAGAACGGACAAAGGAATCATTGAGGCAGAACAGACGGACACGTCGAGACTGCTGACCAAGAGACCGAACCCGTTCATGACACCGACGGTATTTTGGAACACAGTGGAAATCAACCGCAATCACTACGGGAACGCTTATGTGTACATAAGAAAGAAATTCATCCGGAAGAAATACGGAGGAGAGGTCAAAATTCTTGACCTGTGGGTGATGCAATCGAATTGTGTTCAGATTGTTGTGGATGATGCAGGCATATTCGCAGGAAAAGGACGCTTGTGGTATGTCTACACAGACCCGACATCCGGAAGTCAGTATGTATTTGACACGAGTGAGGTCATGCACTTCAAAACATCATTCAGTTTTGACGGTGTGACAGGTTTACCAGTTCAGCAGATTCTCCGTGACACGATTTCCGGAGCATCAGCGTCACAGAGATATATGAACAGCCTATATGAGAGCGGACTGACAGCAAAAGCGACGCTTGAATATACGGGAGAGTTGAATGATAAAGCGAAAGAGGCACTTGTGAAGTCGTTCGAGGATTTTGGCAGCGGAGCGAGGAACACAGGGAAAATCATTCCCGTACCGTTAGGGATGAAACTGACACCACTCGACATCAAATTGTCAGATTCACAGTTCTTTGAATTGAAAAAATACACTGCATTTGCAGATCGCAGCAGCGTCGGTGTGAAACCGAATCAAATCAACGACTAATTCAAAGTCGTCCTATGCGAACAGTGAGTTGCAGCAGTTGTCTTTTTACGTTGATACAGAACTGTTCGTCATCAAGCAGTATGAGGAAGAAATCAACTATAAAATGCTGACGGACGAGGAACAGGATGACGGTTTTTATTACAAATACAATGAAAAAGTTCTTTTCCGGACAGATTCAAAGACACAAATGGAATACCTGAAAAACGGTGTCAGTGGCTCAATCATGAAACCGAATGAGGCACGACGCAAACTTGACCTCCCCGATGGAGAGGGTGGCGACACTTTACTTGCAAATGGTAGTATCGTTCCGCTAACAATGGCGGGGGCAGCATATCAGAAAGGTCAAATCGAGCAAGAGGAGACCGAAAAACCGGAGCAACCGGAGGAAGAAACAGAGCCGGACACAGAGCAGCCGGACACAACAGGACAACCGGACGAAACCGACGAGGCAGAGGACGAGGAGGAACAGGAGGGAGGTGAATAATCATGGCAAAGAAAAGACGTTTTGATTTCACAAAAAAGAATAAACGCAGCGGAAAAGTTGAAAATGTCGGCTATTTGGATTTGGAACAGGACGAGGAACAGAGCAGATGTTCCTTGTATTTCTACGGTGACATTGTATCAGCAACATGGGAATCCATGTGGTTCGAGGAGGACAGATGCCCGCAGGACATCGCAGATTTCCTCAACCAGTTGGATGGATATGAGGACATCGACATCTATTTCAATTCCGGTGGCGGTGATGTATTCGCAGGACTGGCAATCTATAACCAGTTGAAACGATACTCCGGACATAAGGTCGGATATGTTGATGGAATGGCTGCGTCAATCGCATCTGTCATCATGTTCGCATGTGATGAACTGCATTTTGCGACAGGAGCACAGGCGATGATTCACAAGCCTTTATGTATGGCATGGGGCAACGCAGACGATTTCAAAGAGGTCATCAAACAACTTGATTTATGCGAGGATTCAATTCTCGACGTTTACGAGGAACACTTGAAAGAGGGTGTGACGAGAGACAAAATCAAGTCTTTCATGGCGAAAGAAAAGTGGTTCAGCGGTGCAGAACTGGCAGAGTATTTCGACGTTTTGATTGATGAAAGGCAGCAGTCGCAGCGTGTGCATCAGATTATTTTGAAAAATACAACCATGTTCCGGAGAGCATCAAAGGAACAGCCACAAAGGACATTGTCGATGCGGTGCTTGCGGAACTGGAGAACAGGAACAATGCAGCAGAGGCAGAGAAACAGAGAATCGAGGCAGAAAAGCAGGATATTCTTGCAGACCTCGACATGTATGGAATTTAAGAAAGAGAGGACATGATTCATGAACAAGGAAATGCAGAAACTGTTGAAAGCAATCAACGACAAAAAGAATGAGGTCAAGAGCCTTGTGAAAGATGGAAAACTCGACAAGGCAAGGACAGCAAAAGATGAACTCAAAGAGTTACAGGAAAAGTTTGACCTCCTGTTTGATTTGGACGAGGAGGAACACGAGGAGATCGAGGACAAGGTGGCGACGGGAGCAGCAAAGACCATCGGGGGAAAAGCGGACAAGAAAAACCTCGTGAAAGCGTTCGTCAATATCGTCAAGTGCGGATTCTTAAAGAGAGAACCGGACGAGGGAGATGTCAAGGTGTACAAGGATGCGTTAAGCACAGACACCACAAAGGGAGACGATGATGAAATGGGAATCGGTGTCACCGTTCCGGAGGACATCAGAACAGACATCATCGAGTTAAGACGTTCAGAGGACAATCTGGAGCAGTATGTCAATGTGGAGGGAGTGACCACAAAGAGCGGTTCTCGAAACATTGAGGTCGATGCAGATTCCACTCCGTTCGACAATGTGGACGAGGAGGCGGATTTCCCCGACATGGATGAGCCGAAGTTCAAAAAGATTGTGTATGCAATCAAGAAAAAAGGTGGCATCTTAAAAATCACCGCAGAACTGTTTGAGGACACCGCAGCCAATGTCATGGCATACATCAACAAATGGATTGCCAAGAAAACAAAGGCGACAAGAAATGCGATGATTCTCAAGGTTGCGGACGAGATGACAAAGGGAAAAGAGGTTGTGATTTCCACAATCGACAGCCTCAAGGACGTGTTCAACGTGGGTCTCGACCCTGCTATCACAACCGGAGCAATGGTCATCGCAAATCAGAACGGGTACAACTACCTCGACAAGTTAAAGGATAAGGATGGAAAGTACATTTTGCAGCCGAATCCTACACAGCCGACACAGATGATGTTGTTCGGTAAATATCCGATTGTCAAGGTGTCAAACAGGACTGTGAAATCTGAACCAGTGTACTCACCTGCGTTCACAATCTCCGGTAGCAAATTAGCAATCGACGGAACAACCACAGCAATCGACGCATCAGCAACGTCCGATGTAACAGCATGGAAAGTCGTGAAAGGAAAGTATGTTGTAACTTGCAAAGGACAGGAGCAGGAAACGACAGTCGATGCAAAGGTGTCCGCATACAAGCATCCTGTGTATATGGGCGACTTAAAAGAGGCTATCACATTATTTGACAGAAATGTCATCACAATCGACATGAACGACAAGGCAGCAGGTTTGTGGGAGAAAGACATGACCGGAATCAAGGTTCGTGACCGTTTCGACGTGCAGCCTGTTGATGATGGAGCAATCATCAAAGGCAACATCACGGAAGTTGTGCAGGGATAAGAAATGCAGCAGGGCGGGAACACCAGCCCTGCGATTGAAAGCAGGTGAATGAAATGACGGACGAGGAAAAGAAAGAGTATAGAGACAAACTGGTTGAGGACTGCATGAAATACAATCACATCGACTATGACGATGACAAGGACATTGTCGAGACTATGGTTGAGGCGATTGCATCAGAGGAATTGATGGAACTGATTCCGAATTTCGACCCATACAATTTGACCGCCCGTCAGAGATTGCTTGTATATTCTTTCGTCAAGGAATTGTATGACCACAGGGAGAAGTATCAGAACGGTACACAGCAACTCACAAATGCGGTCTCAACCATGCTACTCAATGAAAAGTATGGAGGGAGCAGTGAATGACCGGACGGGTGAAAATAATCAGAGTGACCACAGAAATCAAGGAGGGCAGGAAAGAACCGACCACAGAGGTGTTTTATGAGTGTTGGTGCGATGTTCAGAGTTTGGGAACAAATGAGAAATACACAGCACTGCAAGCAGGTCTTGAGAACACCATTGTTTTCAAGGTTCGGAATTGCAAGCGGATGAAAGAGGTCAGAAAGAAAATGAAAGAGTTCTATGCAGAGTATGACGGAACACGATTCGACATCTATGACGCATCACCGATGTTCACAGATAACGGATGGGTGCTTGTGAAATGTCGTGCGGTTGCATAGGTGTCACATTCTGACACGGAGGTGAGGACATGAAAATTGACATTGAGTTCAAAGGACTGGAGGAACTGGTAAAAGCGTTTGAAAGTGCTGCATCGGATGAAGATATTGCACAGGTAAATAAAACGATCGCTGAAAAAGGAGAACCAGTTGTACAGAGAATCATGTCCGGAAAAATCCCAAAGTCAAAGGACATCAAAAAAAGTGGGCGAGGGTTCGGTTCAAAATCATCAGTGTCCGCACATGCAGCAGATGAAATCTATCGGGAAAGTAAAGGTGAACGGTACGGGAGCGACAGCAGATGTCGGATGGGAAAAGAACACACAGGACGAGGGCGGTCATTTCTACGTCCGTTTTATTAACTGGGGAACGATTTACAGACCGCCACAAGAGTTCATATATGCAACAGGCAGGGAGGCAGATGCAGAACTGCAAAAGATAGCAGAACAGGAATATCAAGCGTATTTAGACAGGACAGTGGGGTGATAAGCATGGACAGCAGTCCGGACATCATAAAAGACGCATCAGACGCACTAAAGCCGATAGAGGACAGAGGAATCACCGTGATGCAGGGGTGGTATGACAAAGACCTCAACAAATGTCATGTGACATTGTGGGATTTGGGCGAAACCGATGATAATTTTTCGGATGATGATGCGGAGGGAGCGACACTTTCCTTGCAAGTCACCATTTTCTCAAAAGAGGACGAGGTGGAACTGGCAAGGGAAATCAAGTCTCTCATGAAAGAGAATGGGTTCTCATTCGAGGGGAGAAACGGAGACGATTCAAAACCGGAGGATGGAATCTATATGAAAGCACAGCGATTCACAAAATATTATGAAAGCGAGGAAAAATCATGAGCGAAACAGTAACACAGGTAAATGAAACCACACAGCAGATTGTAAGGAGTAGAACTTGCGGTCTGAAAGATTTCTACATCGCACTGGTGCAGAGCAATACTGCAACAGCATACACAGCCGGAACTCCGGTGAAATTAGCGAGGGCAATCAAAGCGAAAATTGATGAAAAAGTGGACAAGTGAGAAAATCTACTCCGACGATAACACCGAGGAGGTCATCACCTCATACGAGGGAACAGATGTCGAACTGGAGATCAATGCTCTTGCACCGCAGGACAGAGTGATTCTGTTCGGGCAGTTGTACGAGAAAGGATTCTTGAGAAAGTCATCTGACGACAGAGCACCGGAGGTCGCTGTCGGATGGAGAGAAAGAAAACTCAACGGGAAATATGAGTTCAAGTGGCTTTATGTCGGAAGTTTGCAGAGGGTATCAGCGAGGAGGCAAGCACTAAAGAGGGAAAATTGTCACCTACAACAAAGAGCATCAAGGGCAGTTTCTACGAGCGTAGCATCGACAATCTGTATGAGGTATCTGTTGATGAATCCAACCTTGTAGCAGAGGACACGGATGCAGCGACAGCAATCAAAGACTGGTTCTCAAAAGTGCAGGAAGCACCGGACGCAGCAGCGTAAAACGAGAGAGGATATAACAGGAGGATAATTCAATGAATAGAAAAATTATCGTGAATCATAAAGAGTTCAAAATGGAGAAAATGTCTGCGGACACATACATGGAATATCTCGAACTTGCAGAACAGATTGACGCTGCGACATCCGAGAGAGCGTCAAAAAGATACTCACGACAGGAAATTGAGGCGATGATGTTGTTCATCTGCAAAGCATACGGAAATCAGTTCACGGTTGACGAGTTAAAGGACGCAGAGAGCGGACTGGATGCAGCAGGAATCGTCATCGAGTTCAACATGATTGACATGGGAATCGCAGAGGAAATGAACAAGAGAATGGACAAGATGATGAAAAATTTTCAGAGTGGCAAGTGATTCCGGAAATAACAATCACTTGCAGCACAGGAAAAGTATTCATCAATAACATAACGGTTGAGCAGTACAAGAAATATGCTGCACTCATGGAGAAAAACGGTTCGGACAAAATAACGGATGCACTGTTTTTCAACAAAAGAATTATTCAAGAGATATTCGGAAACAGGATGTCTCTCGATGAACTGGGTGAGGTGGATGTCATTGAATTTCTGACAGCATCAAAGGGGATTCATTTCATCATGCAGGATATTGTTTCCGATGCGTTGCTGAACATTGTCGAGACAGAGCCAATCGAAAGAGAGACATCTGCGTTCGACGAATATGACCGTGAGAATGGGTATGAGGACGAGGAGCAGGAAGAACAGAACACATGGAAGATATGCGGAGAAATCGTTGACCGTGTGACAAAAATTGCGATTCGGCTCATGCGGGAATCATACGGGCAGTGCATGAAAGAAAATATCATTGAACTGCTGAAATATCTGAAATTTGAACTTGAAACGGTGAACGAGAACACATAACACAGAGAGGAGGAGAACCGATGGCACATACAAGCGTGAAGATTTCAGCAAATTCGTCTGATTATCAGTCACAAATGAAATCCGCTGCGTCACAGATGAAAGTGTTATCCAGTGAGTTCAAACTGGCACAGACGCAAGCAAAAGCGTTCGGTTCGGCAGCAGACCAACTCAAGGCGAAGCGAGAGCCTCACTCAAAAAATCACTCTGCAAAAGAATATCGTTCAATTAAACAGTGAGCAACAAGCAAAACTCACACAGAAACTTTCAGACCAAAAGACAAAGCAGGAGGAATTGAAAACAAAGGTCGAGGCAGCAAAGAAAGCCTATGAGGATTCAACAAAGGCGACCGGAGCAAATTCAGAGCAGTCAAAGGCACTGAAAGAGGAACTCGACAAACTGGAGCAGGAATTTAAGGCAAACGAGACAGCAATCGGAAAGACGGAGACTGCTCTTGCAAATCAGACCACAAAGACGAACGCATCAAAAGCATCACTCGTCGAGATGGAATCTGAACTCGAAAAAGTAAACAAGGAACTGAAAAATCATAAACTGAATGAATTTGCAAGCGGTTGTGACAAAGCAGGACAAAAGATGGAGAGTTTCGGAAAGAAAATGTCCGTCGTTTCTGCGGGAATTGCTGCAATAGGAGCAGCATCAATCGCAGCGTTCAAGGAACTCGACGAGGGATATGACACGATAGTGACAAAGACCGGAGCAACCGGAGAGGCACTGGAGGGATTGACCGCATCTGCGGACAATGTTTTCGGAAGTATGCCGGAGGACATGTCAACGGTCGGAGAGGCTATCGGTGAAGTAAACACGAGATTTCATTCGACAGGAGAGGAACTGGAGAGCCTGTCAACGCAATTCATTCAGTTTTCGAGCATAAACGGAACGAATGTGACACAGTCTGTTGACCAAGTGGACAAAATCATGAAAGCGTGGAACATAGACACATCACAGACGGGGAATCTGTTGGGATTGCTGACATCAAAAGCACAGGAGACAGGAATTTCCGTTGACAAACTCGAAAGTTATGTACTGGATAACAATTCAGCGTTCAAAGAGATGGGGTTGTCATTACCACAAGCAATCAATTTGATGGCTCAATTCGATGCGAACGGTGTTGATTCTACGACAGCACTGGCAGGACTGAAAAAGGCATTGCAGAACGCAACAGCCGAGGGAAAGTCAATGGATGTCGCACTGGAGGAGACAATCGGCAGCATTAAGAACGCAAAGACGGACACAGAGGCTTTACAGATTGCGACAGAACTGTTCGGGAAAAAGGGTGCTGCGGAAATGGCGACAGCAATCCGAGAGAACAGAATTGACCTCACAAGCCTGTCATCCTCAATGTCAGAATATGGAACGACGGTCGAGGACACATACAACGGAACACTCGACCCGATTGATAATGCAACAATAGCGATGAACAATGCAAAACTGGCATTGTCAACACTGGCGACAACAGCACAGACCGCAGCAGCACCAGTCATCGAAAAGGTGACGACAAAGATTCAAGAACTGACAAAGTGGTTCACCTCTCTTGACGAGGGGCAACAGCAGACAATCATCAAGGTCGGTCTTGTGGTGGCTGCGGTGGGTCCTTTAGCAATCGGATTCGGAAAAGTAGCACAGGGAATATCGACGACGGTGAAAACAGGTCAACAGTTTGCATCGTTTGTCGGAGGAATCATCGCAAAGATAACAGCCAAGACAGCAGCAACCGCAGCAGGAACAGCAGCAGACACAGCAGGGGCAGCAGCGGAGGCAGCACATACCGCAGCAACAGCGACAGCGACCGGAGTGACTGGAGGAATGACGGTGGCACAGACCGCCCTCAATGCAGTCATGAATCTGTGTCCGATTATTTTAATTGTGACACTGATTGCAGGACTGATCGCAGCAGGAATCGCTTTATATAAAAACTGGGATAAGGTCAAAGAAAAATTATCCGAGTTGTGGAGCAACGTCAAGGAGAAATTCAACGCAATCAAGGAAACCATAACGGGAGCGTTCTCGAAAGCAAAAGAGGCGGTCACGAATAAGGTGAACGAGATAAAAGATTCGGTTGCGAATAGTGCAGTCGGACAAGCAGCGACAAAGACGTTCAGCGGTGAAAAATACTGTCACAAAGTTCATGGGGGCAGCAGTTGACACTGCAAAGGAGAAACTGGGGAACATGAAAACCGCCTATGAGGAAAACGGGGGCGGTATTAAAGGAGTAGTTGCAGCAGGATGGGAGGGAATCAAAGGCTATTACACAGCCGGATTCACGTTCGTTGATAATCTGTCGGGAGGAAAACTGACAGAAATCAAGACAAAATTCTCCGAAAAGACATCGGAAATCAAGACGAAAGTCTCCGAGGGTTGGGAGAATATGAAAACGACGGTCACATCCAAGATGACCGAGTGGAAAACAAACGCATCAAATAAACTGACGGAAATCAGAACCGATTTCACGACGAAGATTTCCGGAATACAGTCCTATGTGTCAACCGGATGGTCTCACATGAAATCGACGATTTCAACGACGATGCAACAGTGGAACACAGATGCGAGCAACAAACTCCTGTCACTCAAGAACGATTTTACAAACAAGGTCGAGAGCGTAAAACAGGGATGGTCAACGAGGTTTACAAACATCAAGGACACAGCGACGAATCTCATGGAGACCGCAAAGACCAATGTTTCCACAAAACTGGAAAATATGAAATCTGCCTATAACGAAAAAGGCGGGGGCATGAAAGGAATTGTGTCGGCTACATTCACAGGCATCAAGGACACGATGAACTCGCTCATGTCCACAGCAAACACGTTGACAGGTGGAAAACTCGACAGCATCAAGTCATCTTTCTCGACAAAATTGAACGGTGCTCTTTCAACGGTCGGTTCAGTCATGGAGAGCATACGAGCAAAATTCAGCGAAAAGATGGAATCCGCAAAGACAGCGGTCTCAAACGCTATCGACAAAATCAAGGGATTTTTCAATTTTGAGTGGTCATTGCCACATTTGAAAATGCCACATTTTAGTATATCCGGTTCGTTCAGTCTGAACCCTCCATCTGTACCGTCATTCGGTGTTGAATGGTACAAAACAGGAGGAATCATGACAAGTCCGACAGTGTTCGGAATGAATGGAACGAGCTCATGGTCGGAGGAGAGGCAGGAGCAGAGGCAATCTTGCCACTTGCAGAGTTCTACACGGAACTAAACTCGATGCTTGACCGGAAACTGAAAGCAATCAATCAGAATGTGAACGCATTTATTGAGGTACACAATTACATCGACAGCGATGAAGTGGCAAGCAGAACGACCGAAAAGGTCAGTGATAACCTTGCAATAGCAACAAAGAAACGGAGGTAAGGACATGAAAATTGATAGCATAGACATTCGGTCATTCGATGCAAAGCAGTTGACAGTTGATTTCGAGCCTCCACAGACGGGGGTGACGGTGGAGATGTTCGACGGGGCATTGATACCGTCGGAATCCGAAACATACACACCATTGTCCGGACTGACAGTGACAGTCCTGTTCAGAGGAAAAGACAGAGACGAGGTTCAAAAACATGTCAGTGATTTCAATGCAGAGTTGCAGAAAGGTGTTGTCCTTACACTGGACGGGTACAGTCGCCATTTTAAGGCATATATGACGGGGAACTCGTTGAGCAAGACAATAACGAAAACACGGTACACAGCAGAGTTCAAATTCACGGGGTACTGGTTCAGCGACGAAGTGAGTTTGAACTGGCAGGGAGCGTATGAGGCAATATTTGAGGCACAGGGAAACAGGGCGACACCGTGTAGACTGACAATCACAGCAACGGAGTACATTGAGCAGTTAAGAATCAACGGTCTTTCCTGCGGTGAAATTATTATCGACACGATTCCGAGAGGAGCAACCGTCATCATTGACGGAGAAACAGGATTCGCAACGATGGACGGAGAGAACAAGTTCAAGGATGTGTCATTGATGGAATTTCCGTATCTCACAACAGGGCAGGAAAAGGAACATCATCTCATTTTCTCTGACAATAACGCACTTGTCACATTACAGTATAAACCTATGTGGTTATAGGAGGCGGTCAGATGGATTTGTACAATGATTCACACGAAAAGGTGTGTATTTTATCCGGAATAAAAGAAACGTGCATCACAAGCACTCTCAAGACTGGAGATAAGGAAATCACATTCGAGTTCCGAAAGACAAACAGGTATGCAGCGGACATCAAAGAGGAGGGATATATCAGAACCGACACGGACGAATTTGTTATCAAGCAGGTCGAGCCGAGCGGGGAATGGTACAAATGCACCGGAACATTGAACGTCGAGGAACTGGAGGGTAAACAATATCCGCAGGGATTCGAGACTGTGGAAAAGACGGTCGATGAATGTCTAACAGAGGCAATCGACGGAACTGGATGGAAAGTTATCCGGTGCGATGTTTCCAAAAAGAGAACAATCCGGATAGAACAGAACTGTTCTGCATGGGATGTCGCTCAACAGGCAATTACAACGTATAGATGCGAGATGGTGTTCGATTCTCTGAACAAGGGAATTTCGGTATATGAGAAATACGGAGAGGACAGAGGAGCATATTTCATTGAACGTCTGAATCTCAAGCGGTTGCAGGTGCAGTCAAACTCATACGACTTTGCAACAAGGCTCATTCCGATAGGAAAAGATGGATTGATGCTGAATATCGACGGGAAAAATTATGTTGAGAATCACCAGTATTCAAAGAAAGTGAAAACGATGACGTGGAAAGATGAAAGATACACGGATGCGGAATCACTGAAAGAGGATGCGGAGGCGAAACTGGACGAACTTTCCAAACCATACAGGTCGTACACAGCAGAAATCATCAATCTTGTTGAGGCAGTGCAGGACGAGGAGAAAAAAGAACAGTACAAAGAGGTGTTCAGTATAGCACTGGGAGACACGGTGCTGCTGATCTCCAAGTCAACGGGAATCCGTGAGAGCCACAGGATTGTGAAATTCTATGAATACCCGTTGACGAAAGAAAAGAACAAGGTCGAACTGGCAAACACAAGACTGTCATTCGAGGAGGTTCAGAGAACCGAGCAAGAATTGTCATGAGGAGGTGAGAAAATTGGAAATCATTAGACACATCAAAGTGGATTTGTATGGAGACACACAGCATTTTGCAGTCGCAGCGAAACAGATGGACATGGGAACACGGTACATCGGAGTGACACTCCTGGAGGACGGTGTCGTGTATGAGATACCGGACAATGTGGAGGTCATTATCAACATGACCAAACCAGACAAGACACACGTTCACAACGATGGAGAAAAGTCCGGAAATGAGGCTCTCATTCCTCTCACAAGAGGCATGTTGCAGGTTCACGGAACAGCGTTGTGCGAGGTGCAGTTGTATCAAAATGGTGCATTGCTGACGAGTGCGACGTTTGAGATGGAGATTTTTCCGTCACAGCGGATGAATCGGAAATCATTCACTCCGGAGAATACACAAGACTGGAGAACACCATTGTAGCAGCGAGAGAGGCTCTGCAAATCGCACAGGACACACAGAACACCATTGATGCAGCAGAGGCGGTCAGACAGGCACAGGAGCGTTGAGAGAGGCTGCTGAAAAGGCAAGAGAAATCAAAGAGAGCCGGAGAGAGGATGACACCGCAAAGGCGATTGCAAAATGCGTCGAGGCGATGGAGGCAGCAATCGAGCAGACAAAGAAATGTCTGACAGCGACCGAGGAGGCAAACAAAATCATCATCAGTCAGTCCGGTCTTGATGCAATACTGGCAGCAGTCAAAGACTATTATGAACGCATCAGAGAACTTGAGACGGACATCAACATCAATGTGGATGGAGGAACACCAAAATCAACCGACCTCCTGCTTGTCAAGGGAGGAACACCGTTCACGACCGATTATGACAAGTACATCGCAGGAACGTCACACACAATTTGAGAAAGAGGTGAAAAAGAATGGCAACAGCAACAATCACTCTGAAAAAGGGAACGACCGCAGAGTGGACGGAGAGCAAGAGGGTTCTCGATGATGGAGAACTGGGTCTCGAAACCACGACAAGCGGTCACAGAATCATCCGAATCGGTAACGGTTCGACCGAGTTCATGAGCCTCCCTGTCGCATTTGACATCGAGGAGGTCAGAGAAATCAAGACCGGAATGGACAAAGATGCAAAAACGTACTATGACGACATGGTCAAAAAGGAACGGAGTTGCTTGCAGAAATGAAAGCACTGGCAACGACTGTCGAACTGGAGGACGATGCGACACAAATCAAGTATCGAATGGGTATCTCAAACGGTACGTTGTATTTTGAGGAAATCACAAAGGAGGCAAGTGAATAATGGCAGCAGGTGACAGAATATTCATGGCGAAAGAATCCACGTCGCAGGAGATTCTTTCCAACACAAAGAAAATTATCGAGGACGCAAAAGCAAAACCGAAAAGATACGGAATGAGAATCAACCTCCTCGACAGCAATCCGGCAACCCGTGTCAAATATCTTTATGATGCGGTTGGAATGACACCCGCAGGAATGAATTTCGCAGGAGGCGGGTTCGATTATGGAGACTGGGGAGATATTTGGTTCGTAAAGAAAAACCGTCCGGTCATGGTAAGAACTGACGGAACGGTTGACTATGAACTGAATCATGAAACCATGCTCTCAAGCTGAACGGAGGAGCATCGGACATCACAAAAACATCATACGGTGGAAATGCAATGTCCGAGATTCCTCTGATTTGGGTCAAGAGATGGACACAGAACAATTATCATTTTGTTGTGTTCTGTGAGGAGCAGTACGATGGCACATACAAAGCATACGCACACACCGACGCAGACGGAAATGTCCTGCCCGTGACATATTTCCCGATGTACGAGGGTTCGGTTGTCAACAGCAGGATGCGTTCGCTCTCCGGTCTCACACCGACAGCGTCCATGACAGACGAGCAGGAGACGACCGCAGCAAAGCAGAACGGTGACAGATGGGATAAACAGTCATTTTCTGAAATCAACCTCATGTATGAAATGTGTACGATGATTACATGCAGCACCAACTCACAGGGCAAGTTTGGAAATGGAAACAGTCAGTCCGACAATTTCTTGCAGACCGGAACACTCAACGGAAAAGGACAGTTTTTCGGTTATACATCGACCACACAGGCAGTCAAAGTATTTTACTGCGAGAATTTCTTTGCGAACTACTGGAAACGTTTGAGAGGTCTGCTGCTTATCAACGGAGTTTATCATGTGAAAGCAGTTCCTCCGTACAACTCAACAGGTGCGGGGTACACAAACACAGGACTGACACCGTCCGGAACATCCGGAGGCTACTGTTCAAGAATGGAAATGGCATCCGACATCGGAAGAATCCCGACCGTTGCATCCGGAAGTGAGACCACATACGAATGTGATGGGTTATGGTTTAACAATACGATCGTTGCAGTTGCCCTGTTCGGTGGCGCCGTGGCTACGGGTCGAGGTGTGGTTTGTCGTGCTGGACTGTGTACGCCCCTGCGACGGACGTGTACGCGGACGTCGTGGCGAGCCTTTCTTGTAAACCGCCTGTTGCTGCTGCGTAAGCAGCGAGGGGGAACGGGGGAGATACTCCCCCGCAATAAAAAGGGAGGTTCGGAGGGTTTACCCTCCGAGGTGTCCGGTATGACAAGGATTTTCCACGATGATGGAAACGGGAGGCACATCCGACACAAACAGAAAAAATTGTGATAGAATCTCCGACATGACAAAAAGATGACCTTGACATGACAGGGGAATCGGTGTGCGTCCTTGCCCTGTTCGGTGGCAACCGTGGCAACGGGTCGAAGTGTGGTTTGTCGTACTGGAATGTGAACAACCCTGCGACGAACGTGAACACGAACATCGTGGCGAGCCAATCTTATCAAATTATGGAGCATTTAACCAAAAGCACACCTTTTTCCTACACCGCAGGGTGTTGAAATACACCTAACCAGTGGAAATGATACCGATGCAGGCAGGGTCGAGTAAGAATATCAGAAAGACCTTGAGGTGATAAGAAAGATGGGAAAGAAATCCGTCAATAACCTGTACAAGCCTATGTTAGAACATAGCAATGTTGAGCAAAAATTTCATAAAGCAGCAAAGGGCAAAACAGAACGTCCGGACGTTGCGGTGATATTAGAGCCGACCAACATTCAGAGACATGTCAAGAACGTCGTCGAGCAACTTGAGAACACTGCACCGGAGGGGTACGACGTACCGCATCCGGAAAAGGCATGGAAACCATCAAGACACGGGAAAGTTTGCATCAACGAGGGAACGAGCAGAAAAGTGAGAATGATTGAGAAACCTCGATACAATTATGAGCAGGTGATTCACCACATTGTCGTCTCTGCGTGTTATGACATTTTCATGAAAGGAATGTATGAGTTCTCGTGCGGGAGCGTTCCGAACAGGGGTGCTCATTATGGGAAAAAGTACATCGAGAGGTGGATTCAGCGAGACAAAAAGAACTGCAAATATGTTCTCAAGATGGATATTCGACACTTTTTCGAGAGTGTTGACCATGATGTCTTGAAAGCGTGGCTCAAGAAGAAAATCAGAGACGAGAGAATGTTGCACATCCTCGAACTGATAATTGACGGGAGCGAGGTCGGGTTGCCTTTAGGGTTTTACACATCGCAGTGGTTGTCAAATTTCATGTTGCAGCCTCTCGACATTTCATCAAAGAACAGTTGAAAGCGGTGCATTATATCCGGTATATGGATGATATGGTGGTGTTCGGAAAGAACAAAAAGGAACTCCACAGGATGCAGCAGGAGATTGAGAGATTCTTGAGAGAAAGGTTCAACTTGCAGATGAAAGGAAACTGGCAGGTGTTCCGGTTCGATTACACAGAGAAAAAGACCGGAAAGAGAAAAGGGAGACCACTCGATTTCATGGGATTCCAGTTCTATCACGACAAGACGATTCTGCGGGAAAGCATCATGTTGAGTTGCACACGGAAAGTCAACCGTGTCGCAAAGAAAGAGAAAATCACATGGTACGATGCGACCGCAATTCTGTCATACATGGGTTACTTGAGCAATACAGACACATACGACATGTACCTGCAAAGGGTCAAGCCTTATGTGAATGTTAAGAAATTAAAGAAAATAGTTAGCAAACATTCAAAGAGAAAGGAGCGAGAAAAACATGAAAGAATGGAGAGAAGTGTTCGGAACGGAGGCAGAACAGCCGGAGGAGTTCGACACAACAGCATCACCGACAACGGTATATCAGAGACGCAATATCAAGAAAGCAACGAAAGAGGATGCAGACGGAAAGAAAATCACCGGATGGCAGCGAGAGGAGCGTGAGATGTCACGGGAGGAATATGACAGATTGACGCTCATGCAGGAGGTTGTTGCATCCAACACAACAGGAATCGTTGAATCCGTGACACAGTTTCAGAAAGATGCAGTCATCGACGAATACACACAGCAGTTGATTGAGGAGGGTTGATTTAATATGAAAATACTTGTCGAAAGTCTGAAAAGAATGTACAAGAAAGGCACTCTCACCAAGGAACAGATCGCAGAGCGTGTCACAAAAGGAAGTATTTCAGCGGAGGAATATGAATACATCACGGGAGAAAAATATTCCGGTGGTGAAGTAAAATGACACCGCTTGAAATAATATCACGGTTGTGCGAGATAACGGAGGAGTTGTCCGGAATCGTGAAAAAGCAGCAAGAAATGATTGAACGCTCAAAAGTGGAGGAGGGGGTCAAAGAGGAACTCCGGAACATGGTCAATGAGGCAGACGGGAAACTGGATGTCCTTGAGTACCACATGAGACGATACTGCGACACCGACGACGTGGGAGCGTTCGGAAAGGAGCAGCCGAGTGACGATTGAACTCTCATTGTTGTTGAGCGGGATTTCCGTCGCATTTGCAATCTTTTTCGGGATTTCCAATAAAAAGCGGAATGACAAAAAGGATGCAGAGCAGGAGACGGAGGAACGTGCGACAGCGAACACACTCATGATGACAAAACTGGAGAACATTGCCGACGATGTCAAAGACATCAAACGTGACTACAAAGAGACACGGGCAGAGGTACAGAATTTACACGACAAGGTTCTCATAGTTGAGCAGTCATTGAAATCGTATCACAAGAGACTGGACGGGATGAATTTGAACATTAAGACCGACCAATAACAGGAGGGCGGGAACAGGCAAGAATCAACCACATAAAGGAGGCAACAAGTGAACAAAAGCAGGATGACGAACGCAGAGCGTCGCATGTATTTCCGGCATAAAAGAAAATTGTACCGGATAGAACAGCGGGCAGCAAAGCGGAAAAACAAAGTCTCCGGTCAGTTCATGAATCGTGTTGTTATCTGTATGATTCTTGCAGCATTTATCTACACAGTTGTGGCGATTATAGTGTTTGTGAGAGTGGGTGCTGAACCATCAACATTGACAGAGAATGTATTTCGATTCCTGTCAGTGGAGGGCGGTGCGATGGCACTCATTAAGTCAGTAAAGACGGTTACAAAGAAAGATACAGGAAAACAGCACGAGAACGAACCGGATGACATCAATGCAGACAATAATGAGGAGGTGCAGGGATGAAATTCATCGTTGAAAATTGGTTTGTTATCGTGGCAATAGCAGCAGTGGGAGGCTCTATCGGGTACGCAATTTATTCTTTTGTGAAAATGCCATCTGATAAGCAGTTGAGCAAGGTCAGAGAGTGGCTCTTGTATGCGGTGACAAAAGCAGAAAAGGAACTGGGAGCAGGAACAGGAAAACTCAAACTCCGGTATGTGTACGACATGTTTGTGGCAAGGTTTGAGTGGCTTGCAAAGGTCATCACATTCGACATGTTCAGCATGATGGTGGACGAGGCTCTTGAGCAAATGAGAACGATGCTTGACAGCAATGAGGCGGTGCAGAAACTCATTGCGAACGAGGCAGGTGAGGGCAGTGAGTGAAATTGAGATTTTCATGTCACAGCACTGGAGCACGATGGTGACGGTGTACATCATCGGGGCAGCAGTTACATTCGTTTTGACGTTTGTTATTTTTTGGATGCTTGAAAGGCAGTCCGAAAAAGAGGAGCGGGAAAAAGAGTTGTTTCCGGAATACTACGAGGAACAGGAAACGAAACAGGACAGAATCATGGTCAAACTGACATTTTCATTTTGTCGGTATTGGTGGCGGTGATATGGATAGGAGTTCCGTTCATACTGGCTTTTATATTCATTATGTCAGTGATAGATGATTCCGGAGATAAGAAACAAAAGGAGGAAAAGAAATGATTTCAAATTGCGGACACGACGAGAGAGGAAAATATTCCGGAGGAAAAGCCGGAGATCAGACGGGAACAGAGTGCAGATTATAAACTGGTATAACAGACCATGGAAATGCGTTCTCCGTCATCCGGATGCAGCAACGAGAAAACTCATTGCACAGATGGCAAAGGCAGCAGCAGTCAACAATATGGTCGGATATTGTCAGTCACACAGGGGAACATTTTGGACGAACCTTGCGGATTCAAATTTCGACCCTGCTCAAATCACAGTTCTGTGCGAGGCTGACTGTTCGTCCGGTGTTGCTGCAATCGTAAAAGGTGCAGGATATAGACTGAAAAATGAGAAACTGAAAAATGTGAGCACTGCATGTTATACCGGAAATCTGCGGGCAGCACTCAAGGCAGCAGGATTCGAGGTGCTGAAAGATAAAAAATATCTGACATCAGATGCGTATTTGCTTGAGGGCGACATTCTGTTGAACGATGGTGCTCATGTGGCGACGAACCTCACCAATGGAGCAAAGGCATCCGGAGGAGGTGCATCGCAGACAGTTCCAATCAATAGCAACGTGAAACTGGAGACCGCAAAAGGGTTCAACAAGAGCCTTGCAGGAACGTACAAGGTAACGGGAGCAGGAGCGTTGAATCTACGGTCGGGAGCAGGAACAGGAAAAGACAAGAAAGTCTTGACGACAATGCAGAGCGGAGAGACGTGTCAGTGTTATGGATATTACACGGATGTGTCCGGAGTGAAGTGGTTGTATGTAGCATATAAAAACGTGGTGGGATTTGCGTCGAGCAAATATCTCAAAAAGTAGCAGAGGAGGGCGAAAACATGTTATACTATTTAGGCAAAGGAACGGAGTTCAAAAAAGAGGACTGCAAGGAATACAAGACAATCGAGGGAGCGTTGAAAGCAGCAGCAAAAAACGAGGAACTGGTTGTGTGGGATGAAAACGGAAACGTCATCGGCTCACTCACGGACAATGTTCCGGAGGGAGCACTGGAGACAAATCCCGACGGTAGCGTGAACACCTACAATGCAGACGGGAACAAGGTCGGCACGATGACCGCAGAGGAACTCAAAGCAGCAACAACCCTCACCGATGAAAGGATGCAGAGGGGCAGCAGGCGACGCAGGAGCGTCCACAGACGACGAAAACGGAGGCACTGGAGGAAATGCACCAGTAGAACCGGAAAACGGCAGAATGGGGCAAATAGCGAGCAGGAGAACGGACAGCAGACCTCCGGCGATGGAGACGATGCAGCAGG
>ENA-OQLB01000313-OQLB01000313.1-human-gut-metagenome-genome-assembly--contig:-NODE-313-length-28542-cov-7.146402_pt1 | contig 28542 bp, 32 predicted proteins | sample MGYA00242656_ERZ504813 | MGnify/ENA primary metagenome ERZ504813 (study PRJEB26092, sample SAMD00036388) | human gut metagenome | host: Homo sapiens | study: EMG produced TPA metagenomics assembly of... | reverse complement strand
CCTGATTCTTAACCAGGAAATGACCTATTTCATCATGCGGGAAATCCTCAAAAAGATGGACAGATCTGTGAACAAGCGCCATGTTAAAGTTAGGCGCAAAAAAATATAAATTTTCCCTCCCTGCCAGTAAAGTAGGGAGGGATTTTTAGTTTTGACTTGCATTTTGACTTGCATAATCAATTTAAAACACATTATTTACTGCTATTTTTCGCTCGTTTCATAAAGAACAAACCGCACAGAAAAGCCTAAAAACGGCTTAACCATGCGGTTTTTCTGTGGTGGGCCATCAGGGATTCGAACCCCGGACCGACCGGTTATGAGCCGGTTGCTCTAACCAACTGAGCTAGTGGCCCTCATTTCACGCTAAAATATGATAGCACAAAGCCTTGTCTTTTGCAAGTATTTTATCATTTTTCTAACGGCTCGGGTTTCTCCCACGGCAAATGGTTATCCTGGTAAAAACGCAGCTTAATCTGGTCCAATGTATTCTCAAAGCTTTCTAAGGAATAAAGAAACGATGTAACCCGGTCTTCCAGCGTATCACTTCCAATCTCCAAATCTTTTTTTAAAGCCTTGAGATCCTGCTGAAAAACCGCCACCGCTTCCTTGATATCGTCAATGACAAAAACAGCGTCCATAGCCTGTTCTTTGGCCGAATCCCGGATTTCCTGCGCATCGGCCTCTGCCCTTTGATGAATTTCATAAAGGTGAAACTGGATATCATCATACTGCCGGCTTTTACGTATTAATTCGTCATCCTGACGCTGGGCGTTCAACCATTTTTCCTGAAGACGCTCAATTTCTTTATTCAGCTCTTTTCTGCCTTCGAGGAGGGCCGCAATTTGATTTTGCAAGCGCCGTTCCGCATAGCTTTCAGATGTTTCTAATGCTTCCAGCCCTTCGTGTACTGATAACGAACGGCGGTCACGTTTTTCATCCGTTGTTTTCATTTGGCATCCCCCCTTTTTAGTCTACCATAAGCCCCTAAAAACGGCAACATCTTCTAAGATTTTCTTTTCCCAGATTTCCGATTTTATCAAAACCATAATATTTTTATTTTTCTCTTTCATCCTGACAAAAAAACAGTATAATAGAAAACAGCATGGTTCTGATTGTAAAGGAGGAATCCCCTATGACAAAGAAACTGGCTGTTTTGACTTAGACGGCACCCTAAGCCGTACGGAGCTGTTCTCCGTTCCCGCAGCCCAGGAGATGGAGCGGTTACTGGGCTACCCCGTCCAGGAGGCTTCTCATATTATCGCTTCCTTTGGCACCAATTATAAGGACACTATGGATGCTATTTTTCCCGGCTGGGATCAAAAGGCTTATGATTTCTATTTTACCCATGGCGGGGAAATACAGGCAAAGTATCTGGACCGCGCCATGCCCTACGATGGTATTCCGGAAGCTATGGACCGCCTTCACGCCATAGGGTACGAAACGGCAGTCTGCTCCAATTCCAACATCCGCTATATCAAAATGTGTGTCAGTGCCATTGGTTGAAGGACAAAATGGACTATCTTCAGGAACTGGAGGCTGGAATGGATCACAAGGGCCAAAGCCTGGGCAAGCTTTTAAGAGAGGTTTCTCCGGAAAAAGCGGTTATGGTCGGTGATACTCTTTTAGACCGGCAGGCCGCTGTGGATAATCAAATTCCTTTCATTGGATGCGTTTATGGCTTCCGCCCCTATGAAATGGAACAGGTGGAGCATACGGCGGCACATGCCAGTGAGCTTCCCCGTTTGATTGAAGGGCTCCTCGGCGAATAATTCATAAAGAGATAAGGCTGTTTCCAGCCTAAAAAATCTTCTAAATCTTAATATAACAGCTGGAGGCTTGCGGAGATGCTGGAAGCGAACCAGCACTGCCAAAGATGCTTGAAAGCTCCTAAAGTGCTCCTCCGTTCATGGAGACCGTACGAACCGGAGGAGCACCGTTTAAGCATTAGTTTTGTGCCATAAAAGGCTTGTGATAATCCGCTCGTTTTGCTCCAAACTTAATGTATGATATCTCCGTCAGCACCGTCAATGGTTTAGGCGGCCTCTGATAAATGACATAAAAACAGCCGAACGCTTTTTAGCATTCGGCTGTTTTTATGTTTGATAACCCATTATTACGGAAAAATTTCATCGGCAATTTGAAGAAGCCGCTTCATCCGGTGGTTTACACCGCTGCGGGTGATCGGAGGCGTAAGACTTTCTCCCAGTTCCCGTAAGGAAAATTCCGGGTTTTCCAGCCGCAGCTCCGCCAGCTCTCTCAGCTCCTCCGGTAAAGACGCCAGTCCCCTTACCTGCTGTATCTTTCGAATGGCTTCCAGCTGTCCCGCAGCCGCGGATGCGGTTTTTCCAATATTGGCAGTTTCAAAATTTGTGGTTCGGTTCACATAATTCCGAACCTCCTTCACCATTTTTACCTGCATAAATTCCATCGCCGCTTTATTCGCTCCGATGAACGCCAGTAAATCCGTGATCTGCTCACTGCCCTTGACATAAACCACATACTGGCCCTTCCGTTTCGTCACGCCGGGAGTTACCGAAAGCTCAGGCAGGTATGCCAAAAAGGAGCAAAGCGCTTGCGCCTCCTCCAGAGAGGCACAGGCAAACTCCATGTGATAGTCCCGGGCCGGATTGGTCATCGTCCCTTTTTCTAAAAACAACCGTCTTAAAGAAAGAGCATCCTCAGACGCTCCGTTGGGCTTTAAAGCGGAAAGCTCCCGCTTGGTATCAGAAGAAAACGACACACGGTTCCCTCCTTCAGCACCCCCACCGATACCAGCAGGGGCTTTTCTATTTCTTAATATCCCGGTGATGTACGCTGGCGCGCTGGCCCTTTTCCAGAAGATGGTTATAAAGAAGCTGGGCCAGGGCCACAGATCTGTGCTTCCCGCCGGTACACCCGATTCCCACAAAGAGCTGGCTTTTCCCTTCCGAGCGGTACAAAGGAAGCATATAATCGATCAAGGACAAAAAAACGCTGGAGGAACCCCTGTGTCTGCTCCCATTTCATCACATAGCTTCTCACAGGCTCATCTAAGCCAGTCAGGTTTTTCAGCTCTTCCACATAAAAAGGATTGGGCAGGCATCTCACGTCAAATACCAAGTCCGCCTCATTGGGCAGCCCATATTTAAAGCCAAAGGAAACACAGTTGACCAATAAGGATAAATCGGAGCTTTCCAAAAACAGGGCGGAAATCCGGTTTTTCAGCTGAGCGGGCGATAAAAATGTGGTATCGATCAGGTAATCCGCCGCCTCCTTTACCGGCCGCAGAACCTCCCGCTCATAATGAATCGACTGGGTAATGGAGCCCTCAAAGGAGTCCGAAAGCGGATGACGGCGCCGGGTCTCCTTATACCGGTGGATCAGCACGTCGCTGCTGCAGTCCAGAAACAAAATCTTATACTTTTTCTGTTCCTGCCTCAGGGCGTCCAAAGTTTCAAAGAGGCTGCTGAACATATCGCCGCCTCGGGTATCGGTGACAATAGCTACCCGCTTCATCTCCGGCTTCGCCTGCTCGCACAGGGTATAAAATACCGGAATCAGCTTGGGCGGAATATTATCCACACAGTAAAAGCCGATATCCTCTAAAGCGTCCACCGCCCGGGACTTTCCCGCCCCGGACAATCCGGTTACAATAATAAAATCCATAGATTCAAACTCCGTTTTTGTTATGTCATCAGTTTAATTTCACATTCCAGCTCCACTTGCTTTTCCCGTCTGACCGTTTCCTGAATCATCTTAACCAGGCTTTGCACATCCTTGCAGGTCGCTCCGCCGGTATTGACGATAAAGCCCGCGTGCTTTTCACTGACCTGAGCGCCGCCCACCGTTTTTCCCTTTAAGCCGCACTCCTCGATCAGCTGACCTGCAAAATACCCTTTGGGCCTCTTGAACACGCTGCCGGCACTAGGATATTCCAAGGGCTGCCTTGCCTTTCTACGTCCGAGATAATCCTCCATCTGAGCCTTGATCACACTGTAATCCCCTTTCTCCAGCTGAAAGGTCAGACCCGTGATCACCAGCTTTTGATCTGTATAGGCGCTGTGCCGGTAAGAGAAATCCAGAGCGCTTCCCGCGAACTCACCCGGATTGCCGTTTTCGTCCAGGTGACGGCATTTGATCAGAACGTCCTTCATCTCCCCGCCATAGCGCCCGCGTTCATATAGGCGGCGCCGCCGGCCGAGCCTGGGATTCCCCAGGCAAACTCCAAGCCGGTCAGGAATTTTCCAGGGCGAATTTACAGAGCTTCGCCAGAGTTGCGCCGGGGCCGCAGACGATGGTTGTTTCATTCTCCAGCCGAAGCCGGCACAGGTCTCCGCCGAAGCCGACGACGACCCCCCGCAGCCCTGATCAGGATCAGCAGGTCGGAGCCGTTGCCAATTACGTACACCGGCGCGCGGCTTCCTTGCACAGCTTCAAAACGCCGCGCAAGGATCTTTCATCGGATACCGTGGCAAACACGTCTGCCGGGCCGCCGATTTGAAAGCTGGTATGCAGGCTCATAGGCTCATTTTCCTGAACCTGCGCCCCTGTTTGGCGCAGGGCGCCGATAAGCTCCCGGGTGATCGGTTGTAGGTTTTGCTGCGTCATGGATGCTTAATCCTCCAAATGTATATTTCTTTCCTTCAGATACTGCCGGAACCGTTCTACGCTGGAGTTTACCACCAGCTCCTCGGGAAACCCGATATCATCCAGCATTTTCAGAGCCAGGCCGGCATGCCCCACCTGAGTGGCAAAATGGGAATCCGTATTGACGATAACCCGTACCCCATGCTTTTTGCAAAGCAAAGCGATCTCTCTACAGTTTATGACGGCATCCCTTCGAACATGAAAGGAGTTGTTGTTGATTTCCACCAGCTTCCCCCCGCGGCCGAATTCCGGAATCACCCGCTCATAATCAAATTTGAATTTAGGCTGCCCGCAGTGGCCGATTACACAGACTCTGGGATCTTGGCGATTTGCAGCCAGGCGTTGGTGCAGCTTTCCACCGTGGGGGCCTCTTTTGTCAGCAGAGTAGACGAGTGAATGGAGGCGATAACCCAATCCAAATTTTTGTGTTCATCCTCCACATAGTCGATAGTTCCGTCAAAATCCACCACATTGCACTCCACCCCGGTAAGGAGGAACACCCCTTCCACCTGACGAGGGATGATCTTCAGGTTTTTAAAATACCACCTGCCGGGAGAGCCGGGCATCGTAGGGCCGTGATCGGTAATCGCCAGATAGGACAGTCCCGCCTCTTTGGCGGCATGAATATTTTCCATCCAGGTGCTGTAGGCATGAGTAGAAGCGATTGTATGACAATGTGTATCCGCAATAATTCTCATAGTATCATCCTTTTATTAACGCTTTATCAAACAGAAAAAGCTTGACATCCGACAAGGGCGCTTTTCAATGTAAAAATGCGCTCCTGCCTTAGTTTTCTTAACCCCGGTCTCTCCGCTGAAAGTTATAGGTTCCAATTGATTTTCGGATTGCCGTTATCGTCGTCGTTATAGGTCATCCCCAGATTTTGCAGAAGCTCCTTAGCGGCGTTGTAGCCATCTTTTTCTGACGGTTATTCATAGCCGCCACCTCAATAATCACCGCGAGGTTCCTTCCAGGCTTTACCGGTATGGTAAGCACGGGAACCCTCAGGCCCAAAATCTCCGTATATTCGTTTTCCATTCCCATTCGGTCGTATACCTTTGTTTTGTCCCAAATCTCCAGGTTAATGACCATATCTATTTTTTCCGTCAGCTTTACGGCGCCCATACCGAAAATCCGGCGGGCGTTGATAATGCCGATGCCTCTCAGCTCAATGAAGTGCCGGATGTTCTCAGGCGCGGTACCTACCAGAGATTTCTTGGAAACCCTCCTGATTTCCACCGCGTCGTCTGCGATCAGGCGGTGGCCTCTCTTAATCAGCTCAATGGCGGTTTCACTTTTTCCCACGCCGCTGTCGCCTACCAGGAGGATTCCCTCGCCGTAAACCTCTACCAGCACCCCATGCCGGGTCACCCGGGGAGCCAGCTCCACGTTCATATAGGAAACCAAAGCCGCTACCAGGCTGGAAGTAGTATCCGCTGTGCCCAGCAGCGCCACGCCGTGCCGCTTCGCCGCTTCCATCATCTCAGGATATGGCTTGAGGCTCCGGCAGATAATAATAGCCGGAGGCTTTCTGGAAATCAAGCCTTCCAAAGCCCTCTCCCTTTCTTCCTGGGAATAGCGGCCTAAAAAGGCGTTTTCCGTATGTCCAACCACTAAAATGCGTTTGTTATCATAAAAATCCAAAAAACCGGTAAATTCCACGCCGGGGCGGTTGACATCCTTAGACGAAATCAGGATATTTTCCCCATTCTCCGGCATATAAATCGTTTCCAGGCCCAGCTCCTTCATCACACTGGATAGGGGCACAGTAAATGTTTGACTCAAAAAACACACCTGCCTTCAGTCGTTTTCAGCTTATCGCGCTCTTCACAGCATCACCGTTTCCGGCCGCCTCCGCGCCGGCCGCCCTCCAGCCCCGCTGCGGCAGACCTAACCGGATATTATTATTATACCTCATGATGAGACAAGTTTAAAGCGAAACCACAAAATTTCTTTTTCACGTGCAATGAGGATGAAAACCTGCTATAATAAGGTGTAATGATTTTATAAAGAAAGCGGGTGTCTCTTTTTGAACATCGCTATTTTTACAGAGAGCTACGCGCCAAGCACCGGCTTTGTCCCCTCTGAAAGCTTTCTTCTGGCACAATCCTACCGGCAGCTGGGACATCGCGCTGCCGTTGTCACCTGCGACCCAAAATGCAAGAAGATAGAAGCCCGGCGGACAGTGGTCAAGGTTCCGGGAAAGCCCGCCCCGAACCAGTATGGTTTTGCTCCTTCAAAAAATCGGAAAGCGGATCAGGCCGAGCTGTTTTCGCTCTGGAAGCCTATGAATTTGATTTGGTCCACGTATTTTCCTGCGGAAAATGGCGGTTCATGGAATGCAGTTTGCTAATCGCTTCGACCTGCCTCTGGTGCTCTCCATCAGCGATTTTTACGAGGATGCCATCCCCTACTTAACCAACACCAAGCTTCTAGAGCCATGGGCCGCCTTCCGGCAGAAGCCAGGTTCCGCGATATCGCGGACTATGCCGATATGATCACCTCCACCAACAAAAAAGCCGGAGATTATCTGGCCAGTGCCGGTATTAAGCGCAAACTCTCCCTAATACCCATTCATGCTGATCCTGAGCGGTTTTCCCGGCAGAACGCCGACCCGGACCAGGTTAACGCTGTCAAAATGAAATACCATCTCACTGATAAAACCGTAGCGGTCTTCGCAGGAAGGCTGCTGTATGAAAAAGGTGTGGATATTCTTCTTCAGCGATGGGCGAGCCATCTAAAGCTTGAACGGGGGCTGCGCCTGCTGATTGTCGGCACTGGTCCAGAAAAAGCCGCCTTGCAGCAGCTCAGCAAAAGCTTAAATCTGGACAAGCAGGTGATTTTTACCGGCGAGGTCATGAATAAGGATATGCCCGCCTATTACGCCGCCAGCGACCTTTTTGTCAGCGCTTCTGAAACGCCCTTGATGTCCATGGCGGTCTGTGAGGCGTTATTGGCCGGCCTGCCTTGTATCGTCAGCGATAAAAGCCGTCCCGCGGGCCAGCTGGAGCACGGAAAAAACGGCTTTTATTTTTCCAGCTCCAATGAGCTTACCGACTATGTCCGCCGGATCGCCTCTCTGGATTACAGCGGCAAGGAGGCGCTTCACCGGATGGTGAGAAGCACTGTAGAAGGAGTTTCCAAGGACGCCCAGGCGCAGGCGATGCTTTCCCTGTACAAAAAGGCCAAGCGCCTGCATTACTACGATCCCCAGCGTTTAGAGGCCGCTAAGCGAAACGGCCAAATCGGACGCTGACCCTAGAGCGGAAAATGAAAAAGTATTTTTCTGAGTCACTGTGGGCGTTCAGCGGTCTGAGCAGGCGCTAAAAGGCTGCTGACAAGCTCAAGGATAGGAATCAATTTAATAACCGCATCGCTTGCCTCACACCCAAAGCCGATTGCTTTATCCCCTAAACGGAAAGCCTATGAACAGCGGATTTCTATTTTTCATATCCGCCGCATATTTGTCGCCGGAGTCGTATTTTACTCAGCGCTTGAGATATAGGCTTGAGGAGAGGCCTCCGTTGGTGGGGCTGACGGCGATAGGCTTCGGCGGCTGCCTCTGCACAGCAAACAGCCCAGGATCTCAATCCTGGGCTGTTTATTACATTAACGGAGAAAACAGGCGGAGCACGCTCCAGAACAGCCGGCGGTATACCGGCACCCTTTTGCAGTCCTCCAGAGTGATCTCCCGGCAGCTTTGCAGTGTTTCCAGAAAATCAGCCTTTACCTGCTTCATAGCTTTGGTGCGGTACATCCATACGCCGCACTCAAAATGAAGGTACAGGCTGCGAAAATCAAAATTAATGGTTCCCACCGTGGCGACCTGGTCGTCGCACACTACGGTTTTGGAATGGATAAAGCCCGGAGTGTACTCATAGATTCTGATTCCCGCCTCGACCAGCTCCTGGTAGCCGGAGCGGGTAGTCATATGCACTAAGGCTTTATCCGGAACAAACGGCGTGATAAATCTCACATCAACGCCCCGCTTCGCCGCGACGCATAAGGCATATCGGAGCTCACTGTCCATAATCAGGTAAGGGGTGGTAATATACAAATAGTCCTTCGCGCCGTAGATCAGATTTAAATACACGTTTTCCCCCACCGCTGGTTGTCCATCGGGCTGTCGCCGTATGGCTGGACAAGCCCGTCTGAATCAAACTCCTGGGGATGGTAATAGCTGGGGCGGTATTGGTCAAATTCCGAACGAGGCAGGGCGCACAGAGCCGCGGGATCGTCGCAGTACCACATCTGCAAAAACAGCATGGTAAAGCTCCAGACGCCTTCTCCCTTGACCAAAATAGAGCTGTCCTTCCAATGGCCGTATTTCACATAGCGTTAATATATTCATCCGCCAGATTAATTCCCCCGGTAAACGCCGTGTGTCCGTCGATCACGGCGATTTTTCGGTGATCCCGGTTATTGTAAACAGTGGAAAGCACTGGAACAAAGGGATTGAACACCTTGCATTGAATTCCCTTTTTCCTCAGCTCTCTCTCATAATCCGCCGGCAAGGTGGTCAGGCAGCCCATGCCGTCGAAAAGAAGCCGCACGTCTACCCCTTTTTTCACCTTTTCTTCCAGGAGCTCCAGAACGCTGTTCCACATGATTCCTTCCTGGATGATAAAATACTCTAAAAAGATATAGTGCCGCGCCTTGCTTAATTCATCCTTTAGGCGGGCGAATTTAATTTCTCCGGTGCTCAGGTATTCTGTGGTGGTATTATCATACACCGGATAGCCCGCATCTTGAAAAAGATAATTCGCTTGGCTTTGCGCGCCGTGATTTTCCTTCCTCAGCCGTTCCATAGTTTCCGGATTTTGCTCCAGCAAAGGCTGAGTCGCTTCTAAAATCGCCAGCATTCGGAGTCTCAAATGCTTAATGGAGGCCTGAAGGCGGTAAAGGATATAAAACAATCCTCCAAACAAGGGGAAAATCAGGATAGGAATTACCCACGCCAGCTTATATTCCGAATTTCCCGGACGATTGAAAATATAAACGGCCACAGCGATACTGACGATGCGCAGAACCGTATTGATATAGATAAAGTAATCCGATAAAACGTAAAGGCCGACGATCGGAAAAGCGGCTTGAAATGCCAAAAGAAGAGCCACCGTCACCACGCGCCGGCTGAACAGCCTGCTGGGATGCTGCCGTCTATGCCGTTTGGCCACTTCCTTTTGCCCGGCTAACCGGTCCATTTATGGTTCTTCCCCTTCCTGCGGCTTTCGCACTTCCGTTTCCCCGTGATCTTCAATTCGATCTTCCGGATCGTCTCCCTGAGGCACTGCCGCTTCTCCCTCTGATTTTTCCGCGGAAGCCGCCTGCCCTATCTGCTTTTCCGGAAGGCTCTCCCGGTACGGCGGAGGCTGTTCTCCTTCCGGCCCTGCCGCAGCAGGTCCCTCCGCCGCGACTACAGTTCCTTTCTTCTGAAGCCGCTTATTCACGAACTCGCTTAGCAGCAGGTAGAGAACCGCCAGAATCGGCACGCCCAGCACCATGCCGGCTACGCCGCCCAGACCGCCGCCCAGGGTCACTCCCGCCAGCACCCAGATTCCAGATATCCCCAGAGAATCCCCGACGATCAGCGGACAGATAATGTTTCCGTCCACCTGTTGCAGCACGATAATGAAAATAATGAACCAAAGCCCTTTCATCGGGTCTACCATCAACAAAATCAGCGCGCTGGGAACCCCTCCCAGAAACGGCCCGAACACCGGGATAATATTGGTAACGCCCACCACTACGCTGATCAGCAGCGCATAAGGCATTTGAAGGATCGACATGCCGATAAAGCAAAGCACCAGAACGATGAGGGAATCGTAAATCCTGCCCAGGAGATACCGGACAAAAATCCGGTTGGAAACAGCGCCTACCTCCAGAACCTTGTCGGAGATCTTGACGGGCAGAACCGCCACCACCAGCTTTTTCACCTGTCGGATTAAGGTCTCCTTACTGTACAGCATATAAACGGACACCACCAGTCCGATCACCCAGTTGATCACGCCGGTCGTAAAATCCATGGTAAAGTCGATCAGCTTTGGGGCTACCTGGCCGGCGATATTGGTAATCTGAGTCCCCAGCTGATTCCAAAAAAGATCTATCTGCTTTTGAAAGCCAGCGTTTAACCCCATACCGCAATAAAATCGGTCACCGCTTTTTCGGCGGATTCCGCATATCCACCGATATTCTTGCCGAGTTGAGAAATACTGACCACCAATTGCGGGATAACAATCCACACCATAGCGGTTACGCACAGGAATACCAACAGATAGGAAACTGTCACAGATAGGGCCCGCACCTGCCTAATATATTTTCCATTCTTCTTTTCCCCTAACCGGCGGAAAACCTTTTGCCGGAAAAACTCATAGAGCCCGTTTACCAAAAACGCCAGCACCAGCCCATAGATAAACGGTGCCAGCAAGCCGGAAACGTTGGAGAACATCCCGGAAAAGAAATCCCATTTGATGATAACCATAGTCAACAGGATACCATAGGTGATTAGGATGATCCCCTTTTTTAAATCCAAATGCTTCAAAGACAGCGCCCCTTTGCGTCGTTAGCTTTTGTTCTTCTTTATCATAAACGATTTCTCAGGGATTTTCAAGGAATTGCCAAAGAATCTAGGTTAATTGTAAAATTTGCACTTGCGCCTGTAAAAAAACGATGCTATAATAAATTTTAAAATTTTTTGTTGGAAATTTGCCAGTGCCTATTCCATCGCTTCCTCGAAAATTCACTGAAAAAGTCCATGCTCAAGCAGCGAAAAAACAGCTTTCTTAGTTTGGGAATTTTGTGTATAACCATAATTGAATCTTTAGGGACGATATGCTATCATAAAGAAAAGTGGTATTTTATCATTTAACTCGTTAAAGTGCTTTGAGGAGCTTATACTGGAAAATAAAATTCCCCGGAGCGGTGCTTTTAGGTTTGATTTCCATATATTTTCATTTCTATATTATTGTATAGACAAAACATTCTAAAAATTCATTGCGAAATTAAAAGAAAGGGGGCCTGATTTCATGGTGAACGGAGCTCAGATCATGGTGAAATGCTTGGAAAAGGAGGGCGTAAAGGTCGTTTTCGGCTATCCTGGCGCCGCCATCTGCCCGTTTTACGACGAGCTATACCAGTCTGAAATTCATCATATTCTGGTCCGGCAGGAGCAGAATGCCGGACATGCCGCCAGCGGCTATGCCCGCGCCAGTGGAAAGCCCGGCGTCTGCATCGCCACCTCCGGCCCCGGCGCCACCAACTTAATCACCGGCCTGGCCACCGCCTATATGGACAGTATCCCCATCATCGCCATCACCGGCCAGGTGCGGAGCGATCTTTTAGGCCGTGATGTGTTCCAGGAGGTGGACATCACCGGCGCTGCGAGCCTTTTACCAAACATTCTTACCTGGTGAAAAACACGGCGGACCTGCCCCGGGTTTTCAAGGAGGCGTTTCACATCGCCGCTACCGGGCGTCCCGGTCCGGTATTGATCGACATTCCCATCGATATTCAGCAAAACGAAACCAGCGAGTTTCACTATCCGGAAAAGGCTGAGATCATCGGCTACAAGCCCCGTTCCAGCGGACATCCCCTGCAGATCAAGCGGGCGGCGGCGGCCCTAAAGGAAAGCAAGCGGCCCTGATCTGTTCGGGCGGCGGCGTTCTTTCCTCTGGAACCAAGCTGAAGCTGCTGGCCTTTGCGGAAAAAACCGGTATCCCCGTGGTTTCCACCATGATGGGAATCGGCGTAATGCCTCGGAGCATCCTCTGTATCTCGGGATGCTGGGCTCTCACGGAAAGGCCTGCGCCAATAAAGCGATCCATCAGGCCGACTGCATTATCCTGTGCGGCGCCCGCGTAGGCGACCGGGCGGTAGCGTCCCCGGATCAGATTGCGGAAAAAGCCACTATTATCCATATTGATATCGACCGGCGGAAATCGGGAAAAACATGAAGGCCCATATTCCAATTGTAGGGGATATGAATAAGGTCTTTACCAGCCTGTCGGAGCAGACAGATTACCATGTTTCCAAGGAATGGGCCAGCATTGTGGATGACCTGAAGCACGAGCCAAGGCGGGTTCCTCCTACCTTTGAAGGCTATGTGGAGCCCCGAACCTTTATCCGCAGCTTTTCCGCCACTATGCCGTCCAAGGCGATTTTGGCGGCTGACGTTGGGCAAAACCAAATCTGGTGCGCCAATAACTTTGAGATTCGGGACGGCCGTTTCCTTACCACCGGCGGCTGGGCACGATGGGCTACTCTATTCCCGCCGCTTTGGGCGCTAAGCTCGCCCGGCCTAACCGCGAGGTAGTGGCTATCTGCGGCGACGGCGCTTTCCAAATGAGCATGTGCGAGCTGGGCACCATCGCCCAGAATCACATCGGAGTGAAAATCATCATTATGCGCAACACCCGCTTAGGCATGGTCCGTGAGCTTCAGGACAACCTGTACGGCCACCGTCACGCCGCCACGATTCTCGATGAAACCATGGATTTTCTCAAAATCGCGGAGGCTTACGGCATCCCCCACGCTATGGCTTCTTCCAACGAGGAAGCGCTGAAGCAGGCCGAAATCATGATGAGCACTCCCGGCCCCTACTTACTGGTATGCAACGTCCATCCCGATACCCCGTCACGATAAGGAGGCGCCGATTATGAAGTATACAATTTCCGTTCTGGTCGAAAACCATCCCGGCGTCCTTTCTAAGGTATCCGGCTTATTTTCCCGCCGCGGATTTAACATCGACAGCCTGGCGGTCGGCGTCACCGAGGATTCTACCATCTCCCGCATGACGATTGTAGTGAACGGCGATGAATACATTGTGGAACAGGTAGAAAAGCAGCTGAACAAGGTGATTCCCGTCATCAAGGTAAAAACCCTGAACCCGGAGGAGCTGATCAGCCGGGAGCTTTCTCTGATTAAGGTGGGCTGTACCTCAAAGCAGCGGCCTGATTTGATGAAGATTGCCGAGCTGATGCAGGCAAATATTGTGGATGTGACCCCAAACAGCATGACCTTTCAGTTCGCTGACACCGGTGAGCGCACTGAGACCCTGATCAGTCTTATTAAGCCCTATGGTATCCGTGAGATCGTCCGCACCGGGACGGTGGCCATCGAAAAAGGCGCCGCCACTGTGCGCAAGACCACGGTTTAACAGATATCATTCAAAATTTGTACCGCGAAAAGCGGTCAGGAGGTAATTTTTTATGCCAAAAATTTACTACCAACGATTGTGACATCAATGTGCTGAAGGATAAAACCGTTGCCATTATCGGCTACGGCAGCCAGGGCCATGCTCATGCTCTGAATCTGCATGACAGCGGCGTCAAGGTAATCGTCGGCCTGTACGAGGGCAGCAAGAGCAAGGAAAGAGCCGAAAAGGCCGGCTTAACCGTCATGACGGTTCCAGAGGCTGTTAAGGCCGCCGACATCGTTATGATCCTGATTCCCGACGAACGCCAGGCCGATATGTACAAAAGGGATATCGCCCCTTACATGACCGAGGGCAAGGCTTTGGCCTTCGCTCATGGCTTCAATATCCACTTTGGCCAAATCGTCCCCGCGAAAAATATCGACGTGTTTATGATCGCTCCCAAGGCTCCGGGGCACACCGTCCGCAGCGAATATATGGAGGGCAAGGGAACGCCGGCTTTGGTCGCTGTGTACCAGGATTACACCGGCCACTGCCTTGACGTCGCCCTGGCTTACGGCGCAGGCATCGGCGCCGCCAGAGCCGCCGTTATGGAAACCACCTTTAAAATTGAAACCGAAACCGACCTGTTCGGCGAACAGGCCGTACTGTGCGGCGGTGTTACCGCTTTGATGCAGGCCGGCTTTGAAACCCTGGTGGAAGCGGGCTACGCTCCGGAAAATGCTTATTTCGAGTGCATCCATGAGATGAAGCTGATTGTAGACCTGATCTACGCCGGCGGATTCAAGATGATGCGTTATTCCATTTCCGATACCGCTGAGTTCGGCGATTACGAGACCGGCAAGCGGATTATCACCGAGGATACCAAGAAGGAAATGAAGAAGATTCTGGAAGAAATCCAGGATGGCACCTTTGCTTCCAAGTGGATCGCGGAAAACAAAAACGGCCGTTCCCACTTCAACGCCTGCCGCCGTATCAAGGCTTCTCATCAATTGGAAGAGGTCGGCGCGGAGCTGCGTAAAATGTACGCCTGGAACGACGACAAATACAAAGATTAATGATATCCCGATGAAAAAAGTGAAAAAAAGGCCGGGCTGCTGCGTCCGGCCTTTTCCTTTTCCTAATTACCATTTGCTTTCGGGGAGCAGTCTCCAGACGGAGCGCTCAAAAGCGCAGAACCCTTTCGAAGCACCGGATTTCTCCCTTGCACAGTCTTTTTTGCTGTCCTGTCCAATCGTTTCCTTCACATTTCCTATTTTCCTCCTTATTTTTCCGCCCGGTCTCATCTGCTCTCATCTGCCTGAATTGATCCTCCCTGCGCTTTTTCAATTGCCCTTACCGCCGCCATTACAGCCATGCCGCTGATAAATCATCGATTCCCTCTCTTGAATTTAAACAAATATTTGGTATAATGATAGTGTATATGTGAAGGGAGGCGCTTCATGTCTCTTCTCCTCAAGCTCTCATTGGTGATTTATGCCGTTTTGGTAACGATATATTGTTTTCAGAAAAAATTCCGGTCACAAAGATGGCTTCGTATCTTTTCTAAAATGCTCTGTTCCGTCGGATTCCTGCTTGTAGCGGCGGCTTGCGGTCTGGAATCAGGATTCCGGAAAGAACCACTCTGGAGCTGGGGGATCTTTGCCGCTCTGGCGTTCTCCGCTCTGGGTGATCTTTTTCTTGTTCTGCAAAAAGGAGAAGCCGGCAGAAAGAAATTTGATCCTTTTACCCTGGGGGGCATTTCCTTCTTTTCAGCCCACGTATTGTTCTCAGCTGTTTTTGTGTATTATCGAGGATTTCATTGGGGCACGGTAATCGCGGCCCTGGGACTGGCCGGAATCCAGCTGGGAATGCTGGCCCGGGTGAAACGCCGCCTTGATATGTTCAGCATTTTTTCACTGATTTATCTGGCAGCCCTAGGCTTTATGGCCGCCAACGGCTTCTTGTTTTTTACCGGCATTACTCTGGAAGCTTCTTCGCCCTATTTTCTTTGCGCCGCCGTTGGCGCGGTTTTATTTCTCATTTCCGACCTGCTTTTATGCTATAAGCTTTTCCTCAACGGTAAGGCGGAATGGGCTGAAATAGGCAATACCATTGCCTATTTCGGAGGCCAGGCGCTTTTTGCGCTGACCCTCCTTTATGTTTAGGCACTCATTAGGAAAGTGTTTTCAGGCCGTTTAACAGCGGCGTAGCTTTCTTTTGCCGGAACCATTTCTGGAAACAAACGATCTTATATGCATGGATGCATGGACTTTCCGTTTTTTTGAATGATAAATCAGCAGGCAGGAGGGAACCCTATGCCCCAGGAGATTACGAAACCTACTCCCCTATTAAAAGAAGACGGCTCCACGGTTGTGGGCTGGGCCAGCAGCAACCTACTGGATTATAACAAAATTGACTGTGCTGCGCCCCTGGCCCGGATCAAGGAATGGGACCGGTACACCGTGGTAAGCCCGAACTGCGCCGTTACCTTGAGTATCGCGGATTTAGGTAATCTCGGGTATATTTTCGCCTCTTTAACGGATTTTACGCAAAAGCCTTGCCGTACCTTCAGCCAGACCATCACCAGAGCCTACCCCAGAGGACGCATGAGTCTCCCCCTTTCCGCCAGATCAGGGGATACCACCTACACCAGCAAGCAGGTAGGGATGCGTTTTTCCCGTTCTGCAAAATCCCGCTTTCTAAATTGCGAATATGTAAACTTCTGTGAAGGAAAAACTCTTTATCTAAATCTTTCTCTGGATGAACCCGACCGATACGCCATCGCTTCCGCCGATGACTTTGGCGGCAAAAAGGGCTGCTTTTCTTATCGATACCAGGTAAGCTGTATGCCGGCTTCCGGCGTGATCCGTTATGGCGGCGCGGAATACTCTTTCCGGCCAGAATCCAGCTTTGGTACCTTGAGCTGGTGCCGCGGGGTATTTCCAACCAGGGCCGGGTTTACCAGCGCAACCTTGGTTGGCCAGGTCAAGCAGGTTCCTTTTGCGCTATTTGCCGGCGGTCCTCTGGAGAGCGCCTTGTATTATGGAGATCAGTTTTATAAGCTGGACGAAATCAACGTTTTTCCCGAAGAAAATGGCTCTTGGCAGTTCCGGTTTCCCCAATCCGGCTCCCGGCTGGAAATGTCTGTCTTGCAAAAAAATGAGGTTCGTTCCAGCTTTTTGATGAACTTCTGCCGTCATGAACAGGTATTCGGCTCCTTCAGCGGCAAGCTTTCCGTTCCAGGGCAGAAGCTTTCCTTAGACCACATCTCTGGATTCACCGAACAATTTGAAAGCCGCTTATAACGCCTTTTGGGAAAGGAGCTTTTTATGTATCAGCAAATCCCCCCTCCCCCCTATCAGCCTTCCTCTTATCAACCGCCCTGCCCGCCGTATTCCTATCAGCAGCCTTATCCCCCCTATGGAGATCCGTCTGGAGCTCAGCCGCCCCATAGGGGCGGCCTTCGTGCCTGGGCTGTCGTACTCATTGCCCTCGGAACATTTTTCCTTGGTATCTTTACCGGTATCTTTTTATCCGCGTTCAGCATGGCAGCGTCGGAGATTTCCGATAATAGCTGGAGCCAATATGACGATCCATATAACTACGGCGCGGCCCATTCCTATGGGTTAAATGAAACAGCCGGGGTAAGCGGTACTCTTTACGATCTCTCTTTTTCCGCCTGCTCCTTTGACGCGGACGTCACGTTAACCTCTTATCTCAGAGGAGACCAGGCCGCCGATAAAATTTTAGAAATGGGCGGGGATCTAAGCGGCCTGCCCGATGGAATGGAATATGTGACAGCGACCTTTCAAATCAAGCTGCACAGCACCGATTCCTCTACCGCTGTCATGTTTAACCCCCAGTATTTCCGCTTTGACATTGTGGAATCCGGAGACGATGTAAGAATCGGTAATTATCCGGAAAACGGCGTTGAAGTGGAAAACGTATCGCTGAAGGCCGGTGACTCCGGCTCGGTCACTGCTTTCGCTGTGATCGACGAAGCCATAAGCGATCCTGACCTATATTTTTACACAAGCGACACTTATCTTACATTTACCCCTTGATATGAGGCAGAAAGGGTTCAATTTATGAAAAAAAAGGTAATGCTAGGTATGAGCGGCGGCGTGGATAGTTCCGTTGCCGCTCTTCTTTTATTGCAGCAAGGCTACGATGTTACCGGCGTAACCATGAAGCTGCGCCCGGATCAATATATGGCGGAGAGCCAAAGCGGAGGCTGCTGCTCCTTAGACGATATTGACGATGCGCGCCGGGTCGCGTACCGGCTGGGGATCGAGCATTTGGTGCTTAATTTCACGCAGGTATTTTCAGAAAAGGTGATCGACTATTTCGCGTCGGAATATTTAGCCGGCAGAACGCCTAATCCCTGCATCGCCTGCAACGCTCACGTCAAATTCGACGCCTTGCTTCGCAAGGCTTTGTCTTTGGAATATGACTACGTGGCCACTGGGCATTATGCGGTGATCACCCAGAACGATGAGGGGCGCTGGCTTTTAAAGAAAGCTCCTTGCTCTAAGGATCAAAGCTATGTGCTCTATCATTTAACCCAGCATCAACTGCTCATACGCTGATGCCTTTAGCCGGTATGGAAAAATCGGAAGCCAGAGAGCTTGCGCGCGAGGCCGGCCTTCCGGTAGCCCATAAGCCTGACAGCCAGGAAATCTGCTTTGTTCAGGATAACGACTACGCTTCCTTTATCCGCCGCTATACCGGCAAGGAACCGCCTCCGGGAAATTTTATCGACCAAGCGGGCAATGTGCTGGGCACGCATAAGGGAATCACCCATTACACGATTGGCCAGCGCAAGGGCCTGGGCATTTCTTTTGGAAAGCCCATGTTTGTCACAAAAATCGATCCGATTTCCAATACAGTTACTTTAGGGGAAAATGGGTCGCAATACGCTTCTTCGCTGATTGCCGGCAAGGTAAACCTTATCTCAGCAGATACTCTGGAGGCTCCCATTTCCGCTCAGGTAAAAGTTCGTTATCAGGCGCCTCCAGCGCCGGCGCGGCTTACTCCTTTGGACAACGGGAAAATCCGAGTGGACTTTCAGGAGCCGCAGCGTTCCGTTACGCCAGGACAAGCCGCAGTCTTTTACGACGGAGATCTGGTCCTTGGCGGCGGCATTATCGAAACGGTTTAATGCACGCCTTAAGGAGATCATAAAGGAACGCCATCATTCAGAAAATTTTCATGTGTTTTTATTTATAGAATAGCTGAATAGAGGCCAAGGATTCTTCCTTGGCCTCTGTTCACTTTCGTTCTCTTTTTTTCGCGCGCTGATGTCCCACAGTCTCTTTCATATGTAGAATAGAAGCGCGGCGGGTTCCCGCTTTCATGCCTGGAAACGCTTTCAGCAAACGCCTTTGCGCGCCGGAATTAAGCCCTTTGCTGATTGTCTCCATTCGTTCCTGGAGGCGCTCAACAGATGCGGCCTGCAGCTCCAAAACCGCTTCCCTGGTAGCGTTGACTTTACTTTCAAAGCTTTGCTGAAGCCGTTCCCGATTCTCCTCGCCCTTATTTTTTATCTCTTCCAGCACCTTTTCCAGTTCATCCAATTTACCGTTCATAGCCAGGATACTGCGCACTGTAATCACGCTGTCGGTAATAAAATAAAAGAGAAAAACAAAGGCGATGGCCGGCAATGCCACTCAGGAATCCAAGCTTCCAGCTTCTCGACAAAAGGATTAATAAAGTGCAGCAAAAGTACGGATAAAACTCCAAACAGCAAAGAATTTCTCAAGCATACTCTGCCCTTAATATTAAACTTTCGTTTACTATAGTCCCACCAAGTGGTATGAAATAATTTTTCCAGCAAAAAACCTGTGATATATTCCAGGACGCTGGTCACGAGTACGCCAAACACAAAAAGCACCAATAGATTTTGAGTAAAGGGACGCAGAAGAAAAATGACCAGTAAGGCTCCTACCCCATACACAGGACAAAACGGGCCGTTTAAAAAGCCCCGGTTAATAAACCTTTTAGCTGGAATTGAGCAATAGGTTGACTCGCACGCCCATCCCAATAAGCTGTATAAGGCAAAGCTGATTACCAGCTTCGAGATGAAGACTGCATTTTCTGTCAGTACCACCATTTCCCACTCCCCTTTCCTATACCCGCGATAGTATAAGTGTACCCGCGGCGAAAGCCCTTGTCAAGTTTTGTCACTTTTTCTCCCATAAACTCCGCCTTGCTCCCATTCTGCCAATATGCTACAATATATCTCGTCAGGAGGTGTGCCGATTGCGAAAAAAATTCAAAAAACTCCTTGCCGGTATTTTGCTCTCCGTTTCTCTTTTCCTCTTTGCCAGCTGTTCCGCCACGTTGGAACCGAATTCTGAGAATCCCTTGCAAGGCCAATGGAAGGATACATACGGCCTCACAGAATACAGCTTTTTAGACGATCAAAATCTAATTCTTACAACCTACGGCTTTGTCGATTTTCCTGGAACCTATGTCTTAAACGAAAACGGCACAATTGAAATTCGTTATTCTGTCCTTGGAAAAGAACAAATCAATACCTATCATTTTTCTTTTAACGGCGACCGGTTCTTTTTAGATAAAAACGAATTTGTGAGAGAAATGTAAATTATCGATGATAAGCTAAACTCCCCTCTTTGGATAAAATCGAAGAGGGGAGTTTTTATCTTTCGCCATTCTTTTTTCTTTCTCTCAGTGACCGGAAAAATCCGCTCAGCCTTTCAGCGCATGCTTCCTCCAGGACACCGGATATCACCTGGGGCTTATGATTGTACGGAAGCTCAAAAAGATTGACGATTGACCCACAGGAACCCGCTTTTGGATCTTTAGCACCGTAACAAAGCCTCCGAATCCGGGCGTTGATGATAGCGCCGGTACACATGGACATGGCTCCAGGGTAACATACAGGTCACACTGCCACAGCCGCCAGCCGCCCAAGGCTTTGCAAGCGCCGTCAATCGCTTCCAGCTCTGCGTGATACAGAGCATTTTTTCCTAGCTCTCTGCGATTTCTTCCAGCTGAAATCAGCACACCGTCTTTCACAATCACGGCCCCTACCGGTACCTCACCTTCCGCCGCAGCCAAATCCGCAAGCTTTAGGGCCTCGCGCATCCAAGCTTTGTCTTCCAAATCTGTCAGCTTATCCGGTTCCATTTATAAAACTCCCAGGCTTCCCAAAAGGATGCAAATTCCAAACAAAACAAAAGCGGAAATCATCACACCAGAAGAGCAAAAAACAGCCACTCGCTTTTTTAGCGGTAACACGCATTTTGCTCTTTCAGGAAAGGAGATCAAGCTGTTTTTGGACTTTGAAAGCTTCAGCACACAAAGGATTCCAATTCCCAGCAAAAGATAGGTAGCCACATAAAAAATAAGAATATAAAGCTTCGGAGAAAGATTATGGGAAAGCGCGTCAATTCCTGCGGCAAAAAAATTGTTAAAAAAATGAATCAAAATTCCCGGCAGGAGGGAATTGGTTTTTACGACAATAAATCCCATCACCAAGCCCAGAATAAAGGCCATGGGGATTTGTGTAATATAAAAATGAGTAATCCCAAACAGCATCGCGGAAATAATCACCGCAAAGCCATCTCCAAATCTGCGCAAAGAACCTAAAATAACGCCCCGGAAAGCGAATTCCTCCAAAAGGGCTGGTAAAAGGGCTGTGGTTAATACACTAACAATGATATAGGAAACCGTATTTTCGTAAGGACTCTCGGGCAGAGGAATGTGGATTCCCACAATTTCCCCTATAGTAAGCATCATGCTGGTTTGAATATTCAAACTCATACAGATTCCTACACCCGCCAGCACCAAGAGAGCAGTAACCCTTCCTCCTACCTTCTCAAAAGGCAAAAGGCTGCTGATAGACTCATCACCGGCCTTTGCCAAAATCAGGAAGGGAAAAAAGAAGCATACGCTGTAAATAATCATGGAAAAAAGAGTCATACCAGTTAGATCATATTCATAAGTTCCGCTGTAATAGTCCACGCTCATAAGTCCGATGAGCAACAGGAAAAAGCTGCTGAAAAGAGAAAAGATCAAATAAAAAAAGCGGTTTCCCACCATAGTTAAGCCGATTTTATTGGCTTGTCTTCTGATCTGATTTTTCTCTTCATATTCCTCATAGCTGGGCACAAACTGGTGATAATTCCTTAAATCTTGCTGCGATCTTGGCGGATAAGGAGGATAATACATAATAGCACCTCTCAGCGTTTTACAATTCATTTTATAGCTCCGGCATATAAAAGCATTTTCACCTATCCTTATTATAGGGAGTTTTTATGCAAAAATCAACCTTAGCCACTTCCATGTCTTGATCTCTCTCAGAACGCACAAAAGCACGGCCGCTTTCGTGGCCGCGCTTTTGTGAAGAAACCCTTCTTCTGATGGATAAGCCAAAAAGAGAATGATTTACTCGTCGTACGCAATTATTATTTTGTCTAAAAGCAAAAGCAGTTTATCCGCCCTGCTTTCTGGGCAAACGCTATATAATCCAGTCAAATGACGAAGGGATATCCAAAACTAAAATCAATCATCAAATTCCAAGATTTAGCTCTTGACAGCGCCGGCAGTTAAGCTTCTACTAACTGCTTCTGCGCCACAATGAACAAAATCAAAATCGGAACAATATTAATTACTACCATTGGGAACAGAACATCAATAAACAGCAAGAAGTTCTGTACATAAGTCTGAATAATAACCGGCGCGGTTCTGGAATCGCCATACAGGAAAATCAAAGGCATATAGAAGTCGTTGAAAATCTGCAAGCCGCAAACCAGGGTCACAGTGCCGATTACAGGCTTACATAAAGGCATCATGATTTTATAGAAAATCTGGAACTCATTGGCCCCGTCAATCTTAGCGCTTTCAGAAAGCTCGCCAGGAAGCTGCTTAAAGAACTTCATGAACAGAAAACATGCCAGGGACATATTTCCAATATAAACCAGCATCAAGCCAAACAGAGTGCTGATCAAACCCATAGCGTTGATAACCTGATAGTTGACCAAAACGCCCAGCTGGATCGGGAACATCATACCGAACAAAATAAAGGTTTCTAAAAACGCCTTGCCTTTAAATTGATAGCGGGATTGTCCATAGGCCAAGAGAGATGATACGATCAGCAGCCCAATGACAGAACCTACCAAAAGTATCAGGCTGTTAAGCATGTAAGTAAGGAAATGCTCGTCTTTTATAACTCTAACATAGTTTCAATCCTCCATTGCTGAGGCAAGCCGAACATATTGGTGGTAATTTCAGTCTTGCTCTTAAAAGAGGACACGATCGTTACATAAAGCAGGATGAAAACGATCAAACCATAGATCAGAAATAAAATGGTCGGAATCCAACTGGTCCTCCCAATCTTCTTTTTCATAGTAACACCTCGGTTTTCAGTTTCGGGTCAGTCATCAATCCGCTTTTACTCGTTCCACACTTTTACTCTTCTTAAGCCGGACTGCAAAATACCAGTCAAAATTAAGATAACCACAAAAGTAGTAGTACCGATTGCCGCGGCCAGGCCATAGTCTGTCTGTACGGAGCTCACAGCGCCGCTACCAAACGCGGTACGGTAGAACATCATATTAACGAAGTCGATGGCACCGCCTCGTCCGTACGGTCCGCCCAAAACATAAGGCAGGTCGAACGCTGTAATTCCCCAAATAGCATCCAGTACGATAATATTAATCATACCAGGTCCGAGGTCAGGTAAAATAATGTGAATGAACTTCTTCCACTCATTGGCACCGTCCACGGTAGCCGCTTCCATAACATCCGCAGGAATATTTTTCATATTAGAAAGAAGAATCATCATACCGATCACAGAGCTGTACCAAATACCGGTTCCCATCATTAAAGCGAAAGCATGGCTGGTATCTGCATAGAACACCGGTAAATTAACCTTAGAAACACCCAGCGCCATTAACACCTTATTGACCATGCCAAAGCTCTCATTAAACACGATGGTGCTGAAGAAACCGATGACAGCGGCGCTGAAAACATAGGGCAGGAAGAAAACGCCCTCTAAGAAATTATGGAAATGAATCTTGCGGTAAAACGCATAAGATACAAGCAGCTGAATAGGAATAATGATTACATATTCAACCGCGATAAACTTCAAGTTGTTAATTAAAGCATTCCAATAAACAGAAGAATTACTAGGATCAGTAAATAGCTTTACATAGTTGTCACCGCCTACCCAGGTCAGCGTATCCCAGTTAACGCCGTTAAACCCAGTTAAGCTGATTAAAGCGGTTAAAAAGATCGGCAAAATCATAAATGCCGTATAAAAAATCAAGCCGGGCAGCATATACCAGATATAAGGCCTTGACTTCTTCATAGAACCATTCTCCTTTTTGGCGACACGGTGTTTTTAATCAGCCGCATCCCTAATATGAATCACGGACAGGGGGGTGAAGCCCCTGCCCGCCACAATACATTCAACCAAATAAGATAACTATCAATTATTTTACAGCGTCTTGCTGCTCAGCAACTCTGTTGGCGAATTCTTCAACAGTGATCTGGCCGTTCCACAGCGGAACCCAGTTCTCTTCGTCAGCCTTGTTAGGAGTGCCGTTAACAGCGGTAGCAGCCAGCAGCTCATAGTAACCGGAGATCTGCTCGTCGGCAGTACCGATTTCAGTAGCGATCGGATCGGCAGCCTCAACCTCAGGGATACCAGGCACAGAGTTACAGGCATCCATCCAGGTCTTCTGAGCTTCAGCGGTGCACATCCACTCGATGAACATCTTAGCGTTGTCGAGATTCTGAGTATTGGCCGCGATGCTATAAGCGCCGTTAGCGGTAATGCAGGAATAGATCTTGCCATCTTCCTCGTTGGCCAACTTGTAAACGCCGAAGTTCAAGTCTTCATTGGCGCCCTTTACGTTGGACAGCAGCCAAGAGCCGCAGATGATCATCGCGGTACCGCCGGTGGCGAACTCCAGAACAGCCGCGGAAGCGTCGTTACCGGTAGAAGCAGGAGAGAAGTAGCCCTTGTCTCTCCAAGACATATATTTTTCAAGAGCATATACGCCTCTGGGATCGTTCTGCTTCGCTTTGACGGCCTCAGTGTCCTTAATAAACTCAGGACCGCCCTTGCAGGCACAGAGAATAAAGTCATAAACATGGAACAGAGAAGAATACTCAGTAGCGGCAACAGTCAAGGGCTGAATACCATCGGCCAGCATTTGGTCGCACATAGCCTCAAAATCGGCCAGGTCGGTGCTGGGCTCATAGCCGTGCTCCTCAAAGATATCCTTGTTGTAGTAAATCGTACGGGTATCGACAGCCGCGGTAGGAACGCCGTAGAGAACGTCATCCACATAGCAGATGCCGCTGATCATGGTCTTTTCGCCGTCCTTCTCGAACAAGGACATATCAGCGATGTCAGTCAAAGGCATTACATAATCTTCAGCAACTATGCTCTCCAGGATACCATTCTTGGTGCCCCAGTTCCAGAATACATCGGGGCCCTGGTTGGCGCCAAACGCGGATGACAGCGCGCTTTGATAGGTGTTCTCTGTCTTAGTCTCCATCTTGATTTCCAGATTCGGATATTTCTCAGCGAAGTAAGCCTTGTAAGCGTCGCCGCAAACAGCTCTGGTGGGATCACCTTCCCAGATGGTCAAGGTGCCGGAATACTCTCCGTCTCCGCCTTCATTGCCGCCGGTAGATTCAGCGGCAGAAGAATCGCCGCCGGTAGACTCGGTGCTGGAAGTCTCTCCGCCGCCGTTATTACAGCTTGCTAAAGACAGCACTAAGGAAGCAGCAAGTAAGCCAGCCAATAATTTCTTAAACATAACTTCTCCTCCTGTTTTCTGAATTAATTGACTATACCAAAATGTTTTTGATTTCCCATTCGTTTTTCAGCGAACGTCTTCACCACGCATGCTGATAAGCAGAAAGAAAACCATCACAAACATTTTTACCAAAGTTGCTCATAAGATACCCATTAGTCTTGAGAACTCTATTGTGAAATCTATACTTTTAAAGATAAAAGGCAATCCCTGATTAAGGAAGCGTTATTTTGCTATTTAGGCAAAATAACGCTTCCTTTTTGCCTAAATAAACTCGTCCACAAAAGTATACATTCACAAACTAAACAAAATTTCAATTTAAAACGCTTTCTTAAGCATAATTTCCTTCTAAACCCCACTGGGGTATAATCCTTAATTTCTTAACTCCATTATTTTATTCAATTTTAACTATTTTTATTTATCGAAATAAATAATAGTAATTTGCATAATTTTTATTTGTATCGTTTAATAAAAGGTAATTAAATCCCGATGTAAAATTCAGTTTAAACAAAAATTAAATGTAATAATCTAGTAATTACTTTTTAAATTAAAAAAAGATTTTTTATCTTCGCCAGATACATTTACTAAATTTGACTAGTTTTTCAAAAAGTTAAAAAGCTTTTTTGTAAAAGCTCCTTTAAACTTGGTATTAGTATACAATTTTATTATTTATTTGTCAATAATAATTTCAAAAAATAGTTTCTTTCTTGCTTTAGTAAATAGTGTTTAATTAAATATTGTTTACTTACCGATATTAATATATTTTTCCCTTACAATTTTTTTGCATCTTAAAAAGTCTAAAAAAGCCCGGTATTAAGCCATTTTTATCTTTTCGACATAAAACAAGCGCTTTTTTCGCTTTAATTGGATTATCTATTAAAGTTAAAAAGACTATTTGTGCCTAAATACATCAAAAAAGATAAAAAAGCAAATAAAAATGGAGATGATAGTGTCATCTCCATTTTTTTATTTGCCGCTGCGGACTCTAATTTTTACTTTTTTTTACGATTCCCAAAAAACAGGATAAACACTACCGCACTGATTCCCATTAAAATCGGATAAAACAAGTAAGGAAACAATTCCACTGGCGACAGGGTCATACCCACCGCGGCCGCACCTGCGCACGCATATAAAATCTGGCGCCATAGGGGATAATTCCCTGCCACACGGAGGTAAAAATATCCAGGATAGCCGCCGTACGTTTAGGCGAAATAGAAAATTCATTTGAAATGTCCTTCGCAATCGGCCCTGCCATTACAATAGCAACCGTATTGTTAGCCGTGGAAATATCCACTAATGAGCTTAAAGCGGCAATTCCCAGCTGCGCTCCTTTGGGAGTTTTCACCCGCTTCTTAATGCCGTTTAAAATGAAATCAATTCCACCGTTTGCCTTTACCAGGCCGATAATGCCTGCCACTACAATTGAAATCACTGTGATATCGTACATATTCTTGATGCCGCCGGCTCCATCAGGTCCTTCAAATACCACGCGGAACATATCCGTCCAAGCAAACGCACCTGTAGCTACTCCGACTACAAGGGATAAAACAATTCCAAGCGCCAGAACCACAAAGACGTTCATTCCCAGCAGCGCCCCAATCAAAACCACCAGGTAAGGAAGGATTTTAAAAAGATTATAGGAACGATCCCCTGTAAACGTATAGTCGCCGCCGTTGGCAAGTATTAAAAATAAAACCAAGGATATTACTGCCGCGGGAAGCACGATTTTGAAATTCTCACGGAATTTATCCTTCATCTCACAGCCCTGAGTTCTAGTGGCCGCAATCGTGGTATCTGAAATCATCGAAAGATTATCTCCAAACATTGCGCCTGAAACCACGGCACCGATGCACAACGCTCCCGCGATTCCGGTTTTATCACTAATTCCCACTGCGATCGGAGCCAAGGCCGCAATGGTGCCCACCGAGGTGCCCATTGCGGTAGAAATAAAACATCCAATAATAAATAAGCCGGCTACCGCAACAGAAGGCGGTAAAATGGAGAGTGAAAAGTTTACTGTGCTGTCTACGCCTCCGGCAGCCTGTACTGCGCCGGAAAATCCCCCAGCCATTACAAAGACCAGACACATAATCATCACATTGGAATCCCCCATACTATGAGTGACATCCTCCATTTTTTCCGAAAAGGAGCGTTTTCTGTTCTGACAAAAAGCCACCCCTAGGGCGATTAGAAATCCTACGATTGCCGGCATAGCGTAAAAATCATTAAGCCAGACTCCCATACCGATAAACACAACTAGAAAACAAAGAATAGGCAGCAGAGCCCAAGGATTTCCCTTCTTCACTTAAATTCCCCTCCGCAATTAAAATAGATATGGGACTAGTATACCGAAAGCTAGAAAAAACTTCAACTAAAAAAGCGAAAAAGCACCTTTATTTTTTTAGATTTTATAAAAACTGACTTTATATTTCATAAGAGCAGCTTGTAAAGCATAAGCATATCTCCCTATCGCCAGGTATTGCACAATAAAAAAATCGGAGAAGCAAACTTATAAACTCGGCCGCTCCGACAAACTATTTTCAACATCTGTGATTCTAAAATTTCTTTAAACAAGGCTGGGGCTCACGGATTACCTAACTGACGCCTATCGTTCCTGCTATTATGCGGACATAGGAAGAGCCAGCACCAAAAAGCAGTCTTGATCAGTAAAAAATAAAAACAGCTGTCAGCCGGCTTTCCTATTACGCGCCAGCTGACAGCACAAAAATGGATATCACTTGTAAAACAGGGTCATCTGTACCGGCGCCAATTTTTTTGCGCCGCATAATTATAGGTTTTCCTAATGGGCCCCATAGTGAAACTGCAAAAAAGCGCTCTGTTGCAGTCTATAACACTACTAAAAATCCTTTCACTTTGTAATCGTGCCGTCCAAATCCCAGAGGTCTTCCCAGCCCTTGGCGCCTTCCCAGAGGAATACCTGCCCCTTGACCAGACGGCAGTTGCGGTCCACAGTTTTCATAACCTCCATCT
>ENA-OQLB01000311-OQLB01000311.1-human-gut-metagenome-genome-assembly--contig:-NODE-311-length-28598-cov-4.028731_pt1 | contig 28598 bp, 23 predicted proteins | sample MGYA00242656_ERZ504813 | MGnify/ENA primary metagenome ERZ504813 (study PRJEB26092, sample SAMD00036388) | human gut metagenome | host: Homo sapiens | study: EMG produced TPA metagenomics assembly of... | reverse complement strand
TGTCGGGACCTGTACGCCGAATATACCCCCAGTTGTTCATACGCAGAAAGCAGCATTACATCATCGGTACTGTAAAACCAGCATCATAATAACGTTGCACTTCGGTGAATATAGCCCATAGCTGGGGGATCTCAGACGGTTCTTTTCCATACACCTCTTTTAATACCTGCCGCTGACCTTCTATAACTTTTTTCAGTACCTGCATATTAGCCTCATCGCCTTCCTTGCTCATCGCCACGTCTCCATCACCTCTCATACCGATAGTTACGACATTTTCGAAGTTTTATTCCGTTCCATACCCTTACGGAAAAAGTTATCAAGCCGTTCTTTGTTTGTCTTATAGTCCCAAGGACCTACTTCTTCTTTTCTTCGGGTGTATTCTTTATGGGCGCGCATCATTGGTTCATGGTGGGAGGTTCCCATGACAATTCCGTACTCATCGGCCAAAATCGGATTCATCGGATCATCTTCGTTAAATGCACTTGCCCACATGGCGGGCCAGAGGTAGTTAGCCTTCAAACGTAACAACAGCTCAAAAAGATGTACATACATCTTGGAGTTGACGCCACCAAATTTTTCGGTAGCCCAGTTGCCGAAGGAAGGCCACTCGTCATTAATAAAGATGCCCCGGTATTTCACCTTAGGTTCGCCTGATTCGTAATAACCGGATTTGATATAGGCAGACTTGCGCTTTTGCACAGGAGCATCTGCCCACCAGTACCATGGGGAGACACCTAATTGCTGTGAAAGTTCATAAATACCATATATGGTGCCTCGTTTATCACTGCCGGCAATGACCAGCCCTTGTCGGATGCCGGGACTCGGATTTTCAACAGTTGCTATTACAAAGCTTTCCCATTTCCCTTGCAAGTTCCGAAGCTTTATCTTGCCGGAAGCGGCGAGAGCATCTATAACCTTGCTTTTTCCTAACGTTCCGATTATGATTTCGTACTTCCCGGAAACGGCATCGGCAGATACATTGGTTTTTGCACCGGTCACGCGTTCGATGTCTTTGTGTAAATCGTTGATAGCACGAATTACTCCTTTATAATCATGTGAATCGTAACGGATGGTTGCACATTCCCGGTGGACGTCTACCACAGGAAAATCTTTAGTAGCAGTAGCATAGTCATGAACAATAGGAGGGATGACACTCATTGTTTGTTGTGCATTGAGCGACAAGTCACATGCAAAACAAGAATAGTATTCCCTAAACAAAACATTCTTTTTTTTCATAAAATTATTTTTATTTATTGGTAAATTAATACAAACTCAACAAATTGCAACTATCTATAAATTTAGTAATTAGCAAAGTGAGATTTCAGTTTGTTCTTCTCAGCGCATATCTCATCGCCGTATGCCGTACACAGGGACTTGAGAAACACGACAAAGTTGGTAAAAGGATATACCTTTACTCCCACCTTGTGAAACTTAGCGAGCTGTTTGTCTATGTATTTCGCCCGCTGCTCTATCCACTGCCTTTCCTGCCTATCTTTTATAAGTTCCTTTTTACATTGTCGTATGTAATAGTGAAATTGACGTGCCAGTGTGTCACCGCTCCGCTGAATTTCTAGCTTTCTAAAAATTCCGGATCATTATATTTTGTAACATACGGTTTCTCGCCAGAAGTGTTATGTACCATGTCAAGTACATATTTCATTTTCTCTTGATCATTGGTTATTATTAATATAACCATAGGAATAACTGACAATATTATTTTCATATTATCGTTTGTATAAAAGATGAGCTACTTTGATATTTTCAAAACAGGAGCAATGGCATTTGTGACTATTGGCAACTGTATTTCAAGCCCATTGTCTGTCTGCACGACTTTCAGACAACCATAACCGAGCAGTTCCACTGTGGTGATGTTTTTCTTGAAATGGGGATTACCTTTGGCGAGAGACCTCACGACTACTTTGCCGTCTTCAGGCATCCGAGAGGGGTGACGTAGAGATATTTCTTCGTCTGGTTGAAACGGATGTCAGCTGATGTCATATTGCTGTACATACCGTCGTTGAATCCCTGAGCCTTAAGCTGATGTCAGACTCGGCAACTGGACCTTCGCCGAACCTCACCCACGGACGGGTATTGAAGATGCTTTCCTTATTTACTGTCATCCAAGCCTCTATGCCATCAAGTATAGCAGCCTCTTTCTCGTCATACGTACCATCGGCACGCAGAGGAATGCTAAGTAAAAGGTTGCCGTTTTTACTAACTATATCAATGAGTTGTTTTATAACCTCCGTTGCACTCTTGTAGCTACCACGCTCATAGATGCTGGTATTATAGTGCCAGTTTCCAAGGCAGTTGCATGTCTGCCAAGGCTCTTCGACAATCTCATTGGGCGCACCACGCTCCACATCCCATGTGAGGGCTTCGCGCTGTTCGTCGTTGAGCATCTTACCAAACATCACAGCACGCGGATTCTTATTGTAGAAATGCGATGCAATCTTCAATCCGCAGTCACTGATGTCATGAAAGGGCGCAACGGTGACGTCAAAGTAGATGAGGTCGGGATTGTAGCGGTTGATAGCGTCGAGAGTACGGTCATAAAAGTTGGTGACATATTCAAGTGTAGGTAGACAGGCTCCGCCACTCCATGCCCACTGTACGTGCACACGATTGTTTGCCCAAGACTTCTCACTCATGGGATGGTTTTGCGCATAGAGATCCTGCGGATCGTAACCTTCCCACCATTTGCCCTTTCCGTCGGCTTTGGTAAGTTTGCCGTCGTAATGTATACCCGCTTTAGGTCCGTTTATGTCGTAACGCTGTGCAGGCTCATACCACAACCATGCGTGGTCAGCGTGGAAACTAATGCCGAGAGGCAAACCATACTTCTTTGACGCTTTTGCCCATCCGGCAATCAAATCCTTCTTCGGCCCCATATTCACAGAATTCCATGGCTGATATTTCGAATCCCAAAGGTCGAAGTTATCGTGGTGGTTACCGAGGACAAAGATATATTGTGCTCCGAGCGTTTGTATCTTTCCACGAGTTTGTCAGGATCCCATTTTTCTGCTTTGAAGAGTGGAAGAATATCCTTGAATCCCACCTCTGATGGATGGCCATAATGTTCTTTATGATAATTGTAAGCGTATGTGCCTTCTTTATACATATTGCGTGCCATCCAGTCGCCCGAACCTTCCACGCACTGCGGTCCCCAATGAGCCCAGATGCCGAATTTGGCATCGCGGAACCATTCCGGAGTCTTGTGTTTTCTGAGTGATTCCCACTGCGGCTTATACTGTCCCTCAACCATCTGCTCTTTCTCATTAGTTACAGGTACCTTGTATTCCTGTGCCCATGCTCCTGCTGCGCAAACAGCAAAAAACAAAACAATCAAATTAATCTTCATTTTTTTATATATAAAAAGATTCTTTTTACTATCCATTTTCTTTGTATTCAAACCTGTCGAAGTCGGCATAAATTAAAATGTTTTATTGGGATTTATTCTCAGTCATTTTATATTGTCTTGCTGCTAACAAAGATAGAATACGTAAGATTAGATCAGATTAACAGATATACTTAATTCATCATTTTTATATCCACGCCTACATTTATGTACTATATTCATTCATTTTTGTCACATTACTCAATACCTACAGCAAACTATCCCTTTTCTTTTAAGATAGGAAGAGCTGTTTGTGTTCTAAAAGAAAAAGATATAATGAGTAATATTAGAAAGTGTGTGTTCTTCAAATAATGTTACCTGTTTCTATTTGATTGGGCATATTCCATAGGAGAAAGGCCATACACTTTCTTAAAGGCGCTTGAAAAATGTGTCTGACTGGTAAATCCTACCGCATAAGCTATTTGGGTTATTGAAAGATCTTTATTTTCTAATAACAAGGTAGCTTGTTGAAGGCGTAGATTGCGAATAAAATCGCTAGGAGCGGTTCCTGTCATTTCCTTCATACGTCGGTGCAAATGAGTGCGACTGATCCCGACTTCTCGCGTAAGCATCTCTACATTAAGATTAGGGTTGCTCAAGTTCTCATTTATAATGCTCATAATACGTTCCATCAATGCCTCATCGTTTCCTTGCAATTCGACTGGGACTATTTTCCCTTCCTGAGTCTGACTACCCGAATACTTTCCTTTTAGCCGCACACGATTAGCTATCAGATTGGTTATAAGCACCATCAATTCTTCCGTATTAAAAGGCTTGCATAAATACCCGTCCGCTCCTTGTACCAAGCCTTCAATCCGGTTGGAAAATTCAACTTGAGAAGTCAGCAAGATAATGGGGATATGACTAGTATTAGCATTCTTTTTCAATTCTTTCAGCAGTTGGATGCCATCCATATTGGGCATGATAACATCTGAAATGATTATGTCCGGTTGTTGAGTAATCGCTTTTTTCCGTCCTTCTACTCCATCTATAGCCACATCTACATGATAATATGCAGCCAGGTTGTCTTTTAAAAAGCTCCGTAGTTCATCATCATCATCAATTACAAGAACACTATAATTAGTCTTTCTATATTTTACTTTTTCCCGGGATGGATGGTAAGGAATATATTGGTCTGCCATTACGCCATGTGGAACCAAACCGGTTTCCACCTTTACCATTTCTTCCTTTTTCAAATGTTTGCACCCCAAAGGGAGGTGTACCACAAAACGGCAACCTTGAGTATCCGTCCTATTTTCAGCAAAAATGATACCATGATGTAATTTCACAAGCAGTTGGCATAGGTTTAATCCGATGCCGAAACCCAAGGAGTGCATAGTATGGCTACCATCGCCTTGATAAAAACGATTGAAGATTTTTTTCAGTTCTTTTTCATTCACTCCCTTGCCCGTATCTGAGATAGAAATCTCCATATACTTTTGCAAAAGGCCGGAGCTTTTCGGATTACTGCCGGTTTTTACTTCTATGCAGATGACACCATTTTCAGGCGTATATTTAAAAGCATTTGAAAGCAGGTTGACCAGCACCTTATCAAAATTATTCGGATCAATCCACACCGTTGGAAGTTTTTCCGGAAATTTTGTTTCCAAACTAATTTTTTTCAGGCGTGCCTGCTCTGCAAATACAAGAAGCAGTTCATTGACAAACGACCGGATATCAACCTCCTCACAAAGAATAGGCATCTGGCCTTTATCAATCTTCCGTACATCAAGCAACTGATTAATAAGGTTTAAAATACGGCCGGTATTATACTTGATTGTTAACAGCATTTTATTAATATCCGGCTCACACTGCATTCTCTGCAATTTCTCCAGCGGACCGAGGATAAGAGTAAGCGGTGAACGTATCTCGTGTGCAATATTGATAAAAAACTGCAACTTCATTTCACTAATTTCCTCCTGTTTTTTCCGTCTGTAAACTGTATATAACAAATAGCCGGCACAGATAACCAACAAAATATAAACAATTTTGGCACCAGTACTCAGATACCAAGGCGGGATAACATGAATCCGTACGGATCTTATCGGTGAATGAAATCCATTTTCGCAAGCACGTATTTGGAGGGTATAATTCCCAGGAGCCAATGGTGGTATTGTATCCGGTTTTCGCCAGGCTGTGTCTTATTCCAGTTTTCATTGAATTCCTCAAGCCGATATTCATAAAGGACATTTCCAGCATCACGAAAGTCCATTGTTGAGACCATGAATACGAATGTATTATCCATATAAGAAAGATTGAAACAATCAGCATGGACCAATTCTGTATCAACGACCCGTTTATTTCCCGAGCATGTCTCCATAGTCACTTTCTGATCCCGAATATACATATCGGTAATGAAAGGTGGAGTGTCCGGTTTTATTAACTGAATATCATCAGGATTAAAGCCGGTAATTCCCCTATTTCCTCCGAAATAAATTTTTCCTTTTTTACTTTGAGTATAACGTCCTTCTAAATATACCTTTTCTTGCAGTCCATTCCCTGTATAATAGTTAACAACTTGTTTTCCGTCTACAAGGATATGGCAAATTCCCTGTATGGTGCTACACCATAAATTACCATGTTTATCCTGCACTAGTCCACAGATAACATTATCTGGGAGTCCCTGTTCAGTAGTGATAACCGAATATTGATTGTTTTGGGGATTATAATGAACTAGCCCATTCTTAGTACCCATCCAAATCGTATGGTCCTTTCCTTCAATAATTGTATAGAAAGAACTGGACTTTATTTCTGGCTCAAAAGGTAAGTCTAGAAATCTTTCGTTCCGGGTATCATAACAGCTTATATTTCCAAAATGTCCGAACCAGATTCTATCTTCAGAATCGCATAAAATAGAAATGATCCAATAATTTGTAATATTATTTTCTCCTTTAATAGGATTCTTCCTTGAAAGTAGTTGATACTTTCCCGTAGGCAAATGATATTGCAAAATACCCTCTCCTAAAATAGCTGCATACAAATTTTTATGCTTATCTTCTGTAATACATCTTATGCTGAAATCCCCCTGTAATGGATATTTCAATTCCAACTTTCCTTTTTTTCGATTAAACGAATACAGTCCTTTTCCATTGATTCCCACCCAAAACACACCGTCACTATCCTCAAACATTGAAAAGACAACCCCATCCGTATAAATATGGCGGGAGATATTACCATTACAATCCAGTTGATAAATACCATTATCTTCAACAGAACACCACATAGTATCTGTTTTATCGCAATAGAGCGCATTGAGCCATCCCGGCATATCGGAAAGCATGATGGGCTGGTTCCAAAAAGAAAAAAGCAATGGTTTATGAGGCAGCATCAGAAAGCCCTGGTATAAACATCCAATCCATAAGTTCTGCTGTTTATCTTCGAAAAGGCTACTAACCTTAGCCTGATTGATATTTATAAATGAGCTTTGAATGCCATCTGCATCTGTAATTTTCTTGTCTCCACGCTTTATGCAAGTGATTCCCTGTCCATAAGTACCCAGCATAATGTCTCCATTAGCAGTGATTACAACAGAATGGAAACGGATATTCTTCTTTTTTCCGGAATAAGGAAACGGCACAAGCTTGTCGTTTTCTTGATCCCACAAGAAAACAGTTTGTGCGGTAACCATAAAAACCCTCCGGTCATAATCTTCGAGTATATTACGCACAGCCATATTATTTAGCGGATATATTTTTTCTTCCTGGCCGGTGGAATCGATACGGACTATGCCTTGCCGGTCAGTTCCCAGCCAGAGTTGTCGCCGGCTGTCTTCAAAGAGGCAAGTTACAAAAGGCGGATGAAAAAGTTTACTTTCAGTTATAACAGGATGTGCCACCATTGTTTGAATGTCCACGGAAAAAATGCCCACATCAGATACATTACATAAAATTTCACCCGTATTCCGTTGAAAGATACCGGTAATTCGCCCTTTTGCCTTTATAGTATGGAGAGTGACTGTCTGGAAACTGTCTTTTTCCGGAAGGTAACGTTGCAAGCCGTTGGCTGTGCCTATCCAAAGATTATTTTCATCATCAATATATAAGGAGTGAATTTCATTATCGGCCAATGAAGTGGAATCTTGTTTTGCATGATAATAAGACACAAACTGCGAACCGTCAAATCTGCGAAGTCCGTTTCTTGTACCAATCCATAAATAATTGTTTTGATCCTGACATAATACATTTATACATTGGCTGCCTATTGTTGCTTTATCGTAAAAGATTGCATTTTGTGCAAATACTGATTGTGTAATACAAAGCAATAAAAATATCAGTTGCTTTTTTATCATAGTTTATAGATTTTTTCTCACGACAAAGTTATGTCTTTTAAAAAACAAACAGCCTTCCTACACCTAAAAAAAAGGATAAATTGCTATTTTTTTTGAATAATGTGACAAAAATGAATGAATATAGTACATAGATGTATGCATAGTGATAAAAGCTGACGAATTAGACATATCTGTTAATCCATTTTAATTTCACGTTCTCTATCTTTGTAATACAATAAAACACCAAGCAAACAGAAATTAAAGATGTAAGTATTTCTTAGTGAGAATAAAAATAACGAGTTAATTAATCAACTATAACATTTTAAACATGAGACAGACATAATTTTCACACATTCATTAGATGATTACGTGATACAGAATCTCTGCCATACGAGATTTTGTTTGTTCTTTAACAATATTGTTAATCTATTTATATTTACACCAAAGTTCACCTATAAAAAGTTTAACAATATTATTTCCTCTATTTCCTTGATGAAGCATATTTTATCATGGAAATTATGTAACATTTTATAGTGACAAAAATGTTACATAATATATATTTTTATATTAACTAAGTTTTTTTTAATTAACGATGAAAAACACTATTTTTTATTTTAAACAATTGATATTGTCATTTTTGCTTTGTTTTGTAGCAATATGGGCAAATGCGCAAAATCAAGTTGTAAAAGGTACAGTAAAAGATGTTTTAGGAGAAGCTGTGATTGGTGCCAACGTAACTGAAGTTGGTACTACTAATGGTACTATTACAGACATTAACGGTGATTTTTCTTTGAATGTTTCTCCCAAAGGAAAACTTCGAATTTCTTTCATTGGTTATCAAGTACAAACCGTAGATGTTGCCGGACGAAAAAGTTTGGAAATAGTATTAAAAGAAGATACTGAAACTTTGGATGAAGTGGTAGTGGTAGGTTATGGTACTGCCAAAAAACGTGATCTTACAGGAGCTATCACTCAAGTGAAAGCCGAAAATTTGATGGCTACTGCACCTACTAATATACAAGAAGCTTTACGAGGTAAGGCTGCGGGTGTTATGGTAGCTGGTGGAGGACTGAATGATACACCTATGATTCGAATTCGTGGAAACCGTTCTATTTCAGCCAGCAATGAACCTTTGTTTGTTATAGATGGTGTACCTGTAAATGGGGGCTCTGATGTATTAAATCCCTCAGATGTTGCATCTATTGAAATTTTAAAAGATGCTTCAGCTACAGCAATTTATGGAGCACGCGGTGCCAATGGTGTTATTTTGGTCACTACTAAAAAAGGTGAAGTTGGAAAAGTTAATGTTGAGTACAATGGATACCTTTCCATAGGTAAGGTGGACGAGTATCGTCGTGTACGCAATGGAGCAGAATATTTGGAATATTTACGTGAAGCAGACCGTAATTATATATATGATGGCGAAGGCGGTTATTCTATAGATCCTAGTTGCACTTATCCTTCTATGACTCCTAATTGGGAATATGATCAAAGATTGGAATATGTAGGTTCACGCGATATTTCTGGGTATGTTTTGGAGTCTGTAAAACGTGCATGGGAAGGTGGAACATATGATCCGTCAAAACTACGTACTTTTGACTGGCAAGGTGCTGGTATGCGTGATGAAACAATTTCGCAGAACCATAATATTAGTATTCGTGGTGGAAACGAAAACACCAAAGTCTTCATTTCAGGTTCCTTTATGGACAATAAGGGTATCACGCCGCGCTCTTATCGTAAGCGCTATACGCTACGTATGAATTTGGACCAAAATTTAGGCAAATATATTACCATGGGAGCTACAACCAATTTTGCTTATTGGGAATATTTCAATGGTACCGGAGTTGGAGGTAATTGGAATCCTCTTGGCACCCCGTACTATTCTCCAGGTGGTAGTGGTGATTATGGTGTAGGGGGTGATATTACTCAAGATGGTGACCCTGCATTGGGATTAGTACCTCATCCAACTGGTGAAGGAATGCTATGGAATCCTTTTTATGATTTTACGGGAACAGAAGGTAAGACTAAAAGAAACCGTATTGATGCTACTCTTTATGCCATGATTAAACTGAATAATGGTTTATCTTATCGTGTTAATTTTGGTACTGATTATTATAGTGGACAAGAACAAATGTTCTATGCTAAAGCATCAACTTCACAAGGATTTGGTAATGCTAAGGCCGAGCAAAAAGCAGTTTTTGATAGAGGTTGGACTTTGGAACATATTCTTTCATATGCCAAAACCTTTGGACAACATAGTCTGAATCTAACAGCAGTACAATCAGCCCAAAAATTTACACAGGAACCTCTTACCGCCAGTGGTGTAGGTATTCCTTTGGAATCACAGTTATATTATAATCTAGGTAGCGCTACGACACAAGGCGTTACCAGTAATTTTACTCAATGGACCTTGATGTCATGGATGGGGCGTGCAATTTATGGTTTTAAAGATAATAGATATATGGTAACGGCTTCTTTACGTTATGACGGTTCTTCTCGGTTAGCCGATGGGCATAAATGGGTCGCTTTTCCATCAGTAGCCGTTGCATGGCGTATTTCTGATGAATCATTTATTAAAGATAATATTAGTAATATTAGCAATTTAAAACTTCGTTTTGGTTATGGTAAGACTGGTAACTCTGCTGTTAATCCTTATGAAACAGTTGGAAAAATCAGTAGCAGTCGTTATACGTGGGGGAACATAGGAGCTTTAGGTTATGCACCAAGTTCGCTTTCTAATAAAGTATTAGGTTGGGAAACAACCGGACAGTATAATGTAGGTCTAGATTTTGGATTTTTCAATGGGCGTATTTCTGGTAGCATTGAGTGGTATAAACAAAATACGTATGACTTGTTGATGCCACGTGCTCTTCCAGAAGTCTCAGGCTTTGGCAGTATTACAGAAAATGTTGGAGAGACTGAAAATAAAGGTCTTGAAGTTACATTAGAAACAGTAAATTTCCAAACAAAAGATTTTGCTTGGACTACTTCACTGCAATTTGCGACCAATAAAGAAAAGATTGTAAAATTAGCTAGTGGATTAAAAGAAGATGTTGCCAATATGTGGTTTGTTGGTCATCCTGTAGATACTTTTTATGATTATGTAAATACGAAATACGTGTGGGGATATTCTAAAGAGGATATGACAGAGATGGCAAAATTCAATGCTAATGGACATTCGTATAAACCTGGTGATTTACGTTTTGTTGATTTAGATGGTAATTATAAAATTGATGCTTATGACCGAACTTTTCGTGGACAGAAAATGCCTAAATGGACAGCTGGTATGGGAAACACATTCCGTTATAAAGACTTTGACCTCTATATCTTCATGTACGGTATGTTTGGGCATACTATTTATTGTGATCCGGGAGTAGGTCACGACGGTCGTATGAATACTCGTTATGCAGATTATTGGACGCCAGAGAATACTCAAACCCAATTCAGGAAACCTTCTAAGGGGGATGCTGATCAACCTAATAAAGAGGCTTATTGGTATAATAAAGGAGATTTTGTTCGTATTTCAGACATAACTTTGGGTTATAGTCTTCCGAAAAGTATCATTAAATATGCAGGATTGGAAAGGGCACGTTTCTATGTACAGTTACAAAATCCTTTTACTATAACAGGTTATCCTAATAATGACCCGGAAGGTTCTGTTAAGGCAGGACGCACATGGATCGTAAACAAGAAGCATATAGTGATCCAATAACGATGAGAAATTATATATTTGGTATTAATCTAACTTTTTAATCAATAAATAATAAATATGAAAACTCATTTCAAGCATATACTCATTGTAGGCCTGTTAGGATTTAGCCTAACTTCGTGTTCGGATTTCCTAGATGAGAAAGGTTATAATGCAGACTACAGTCATTATGAGACAGCGGCAGGTGTAGAGTCTCTTGTTGCATCATGTTATCAGAATGGACGTAGTATGTTCTCTACATCTAACACCCCTTCAGGTATCATTTTCCAAGAGATAGGTACGGATATGTATACTATTGGTGGTGATGGAGGTACAGATTTTGCTCTCTATACCTCTACGATGAATCCCTCGAATGAAACTTTCTCAGCTTTTTGGACCAGTTGTTATAATGGGGTAGCACGTGTCAATTTAGGATTACAATATCTTGCTTCAAATACAGAAATGAAAGAAGATATAAAAAATATTCGTGAAGGAGAATTAAAATTTTTACGTGCATATTACTATTCAGTATTAGCAATTCATTATGGCGATTGCCCACTAGTGTTAGAACCAGTAGATCAACCGACATTTAATTTTACACGTGCACCTCAAAAAGATGTTTGGAAGCAAATTATAGACGATGCTACTGATGCTTATAATTTGTTACCTTGGGCAGATGCCGAAGGTAAGGTAACCGGAGATTATGGACGTGCAAGTAAGGGTGCAGCTGGTCATCTGTTAGCAAAAGCTTATATGTTTCGTTATAGTCAGAAATGGGCAGGTAGCCAGTCCGATACTCATATGAATGAAGAACGAGGGGGCGAGAATACAGATCTTGACAAGGCGATTGAATATGCAAGTGCTGTATGCCATTTCGGTGCTGAAGCTGGAAGTGGAAGTTTACATAACTTAGCTCCAGATTATTCTGACTTATGGCGTTTTGACCCTAAGACAGGTGGTCCTACTCCTGATGACTATGCAGGTTCTGAAGTATTATTCAATATTCAATTCTCTACTGATCATTTTTATAATAATCAATTAGCTACGGATGTGAATACAGGAGGAAACTGGCTTCATATGATGTTTACTAGCCAGGCAGAAGGTATGCCTCTGAACACTGTAAACGGAAATGGCTCTGAAACAGTAAAATGGGGCATAAGCAATGGTATTGGACGAGATCTTATAACAGGACGTCCTTGGAGAAGAGCTTCACCTACTCCCTTTCTATACGAGGATAATGGATTGTATGGTCCTCAATATTATAAGAGTAATAAACATGGAAAACTAATAGATGCACGCTTATATAAATCACATATTTGGGTATATTATTGTAATTCTGAACCGAATGTTCCTTGGGAGAGTTTTTCTAATGCAGTTGGTAATTTTGATCCTATTAATATTGGAAAAATAAAAGGTGAAAATCGTTATACTATAGGGGATACTGCAATTGTATTTTCTATGGAAGACGTAAATAAGCGTTTTTCAACAGGAACAAGATCTGAGAAATTAGCTTATGCACGCGCTATAGAACCATATTGGTATATACCAATGCAATCAATTAATAGGCCAGGATTGAATGAAAGAGGGGATCGTGATGGTATTAGAAATACTTATCCTTCATTGATTAAATATTTAGATAGTCGACGCACATCGGCTAATGATCAAAGTGGTTATCGCGATTATTTCTGTTATCGTTTAGCTGAAACATATATCATATTGGCGGAGGCGTTTGCCTTGAAAGGAGATTATGCCAATTCAGCTGCTGCTTTGAATATAGTACGTGAACGTGCAGCATGGAAAGAGGGTGAAATAAAAACGCCTAATTTTTATAAATATGATGGTGGAGATCCTGCAGACATTAGCAAATCTACTATTGAGGATATGAAAGTATCGGCTGATTTTATAAGCCAAATGGATGAAGAAGAAAAACTTATATTTTTCTTAGATGAATATGGACGTGAAATGGAAGGCGAATTGCATCGTTTTGAACAATTAGTTCGTAATGGCGCAGATTTCTTTGTGAAAAGAATAAAAGAACGTAATGAACTTGCTAGAGAAAACATAAAACCTTTCCACCGTTTCCGCCCTATTCCACAAAAACATATAGATCGTTTGGAACCAGCTGATCCAAATCCACAAAACTATGGTTATTAACAGTACAGGTATAAAGATCATATCTCAGGGGTAACACTTCGACATGCCGTTCTCGTATTCTGAGAACGGCATCTTGAAGTTTCTAAATGACATATAGTAATTTACAAACGCTCCAATATGGCCATAAAAAGGTAAAAGCAAATGACACCTATTCATAATATATATTCAAAAGCTCTTGAAGAAAAGCTCTAATATTAAAGTACCCATCAGAATGATGGATAGGATAGTCTTAAATTAGAGGTAAAGAAAAATACCATCAAGAAATATGGAATTATGCATTATAGGAGTCTTTTGCATATTTATCATAGCATAATGTTTTTTTAACATAATTACTATTCAAATAAACGACCTTATTAATTTTTACAGATACCTAGATTATGAAAGATGCATTGATTAACAGGCGGGAGTTTTTGAGAAACTTAGGAGTTATAGGTGCGGGCGCCTTATTGTCCATGAGTCCATGGCTTTCTGTTTTTTCAGAAGTTGTAGAGACATCGGGTGAAAAATGCCGTCTGGCGATTATAGGTACGGGGTCAAGGGGACGTTTCCTGATGAGTTTTTTGTTGCAGAATCCTAAGGTGGAGATTGTTGCATTGTGCGACATATATCAACCTTCTATGGAAAAAGCATTGAATCTGGTTCGGGAAGCCAAGGTATATACAGATTATCGGAAAGTCTTGGAAAATAAGACTGTTGATGCGGTATTGGTGGCCACTCCTCTTAATCTCCACTGTCAGATAGTGCTGGATGCTTTCGATGCGGGGAAGCATGTTTTTGTGAGAAATCGATAGGCTTTACTATGGAGGAATGTTTTCGCATCTATAAAAAGCATATCAGTACAGGCAAAGTGTTTTTCACAGGACAACAGCGGCTGTTCGATCCACGCTATATCAAAGCAATGGAGATGATTCATGCAGGCACTTTCGGTGAGATAAATGCGATCCGTACATTCTGGTACCGGAATGGAGATTGGCGAAGAGAAGTACCTTCATCAGATCTGGAGCGTCTGATCAATTGGCGTTTATATCGTGAATATTCTAAAGGACTGATGACAGAACTGGCCTGTCATCAGCTGCAGATCGGGAGCTGGGCGTTGCAAGAGTTACCGGTTAAGGTAATGGGACATGGGGCAATAACTTATTGGAAGGACGGCCGGGAAGTATATGATAATGTAAGTTGCATATATGTGTTTGAGAATGGAAAAAAAAATGACATTCGACTCTGTTATCTCTAATAAATTTTATGGTTTGGAGGAACAAATCATGGGCAGCCTGGGAACAATAGAGCTTGAAAAGGGTAAATACTATTTCGAGAATGTCCCACCTGCACCCGGTTTTTTGCAGATGATCAATGAATGGGAAAATAAGGTGTTTGATTCCCTGTCTTTTGCCGGAACTAGCTGGGCTCCCGAAACAGCAAATGGGAACAATGGGGAATTCATCTTAGGTGAAAGGCCTAAGTCGGATGGTACATCCTTGCTGCTGGAAGCTTTTGTAGAGGCAGTTATTACCCGAAAACAACCCAAGCGTATAGCCGAAGAAGGCTACTATGCAAGTATGCTCTGTTTACTGGGTGACCGGGCCTTGCAAGAACAACGCACCCTTAGCTTTCCTGATGAATATAAAATAGATTACTTAAATCATCATTCTAAAGCAGATAAACAAATATGAAAGACACACTCATCACTGCACACCGGAAAAAGGTGGAACTGCTGACTTGGTTGGTATGTTTCGTTATGGCCAACTTATTGAATCTGTATGCAATTATTGCTTATAAGACTTCTTTTCTGGAGGTGCTAACATCCTTTTTTTACGTCATTATGTTTTCGTGCGTGCTTTATGTAATATGGAGTGTATTACGTCTCGTCATTTACGGAGTGCGGACCTTTCTTGTATTCCTCAAAAATAGAACATACAATAAATAACTTAATAAATACTGGAAAAATATGACAACACGAAGAGACTTCTAAAAACAATGACAATGGCTTCTGCAGGACTGGCACTGGGAACGGGAGATCTGTTGGGAGCTCCTATTTCTGTATCGCAAAGAAAAGCTGCAGCAGATAAGGTGAAGATCGCTTATGTGGGTATTGGAAATCGCGGTGAGCAAATTATTGGTGACTTTGCCCGTACGGGTATGGTAGAAGTAGTAGCTTTATGTGATGTTGATATGGGTGCCCCCCATACTCAAAAAGTGATGAACATGTATCCGAAGGCGAAGCGTTTCCGCGATTTTCGTCAGATGTTTGATAAGGCTGGCAATGACTTTGACGCTGTGGCTATAGCCACCCCCGACCACTCCCACTTTCCTATCACCATGCTGGCTTTGGCATCCGGTAAGCATGTCTATGTGGAAAAGCCTCTGGCGCGTACATTCTATGAGGCGGAACTGCTTATGCAGGCTGCATTGAAACGTCCTAATCTGGTAACTCAGGTAGGAAATCAAGGGCATTCGGAAGCCAATTATTTCCAGTTTAAGGCTTGGATGGATGCGGGTATAATCAAAGATGTGACTGCTGTGACTGCACACATGAATAACCCGCGCCGTTGGCATGGCTGGGATTCCGGTATTTATAAACTTCCATCAGGCAGCAGCTACCCAATGATATGGACTGGGACACATGGTTGGGAGTTGTCCCATACCACGAATATAATAAGGATTATCATTTGGGACAGTGGCGTTGCTGGTATGATTTTGGCATGGGATGCTTAGGTGACTGGGGAGCGCATATTCTGGATACGGTTCATGAGTTCTTAGAGCTGGGCCTGCCATATGAAGTATCAATGCAATATGCTAACGGGCATAACGACTATTTTTTCCCTTACTCTTCTACCATTCTCTTCCGTTTTCCACAGCGTAAAGGAATGCCGCCGGTAGATATCACCTGGTATGATGGTTTGGATAATTTACCTCCCATTCCGGAAGGCTATGGGGTGTCAGGCCTTGATCCCAATATTCCCAAAACAAATCAGGGAGACACACCGGCTGCCAAATTAAACCCGGGAAAGATTATTTATACAAAAGACCTGGTTTTTAAAGGAGGAAGCCATGGCAGTACTCTTTCTATTATACCGGAAGAAAAAGCAAAAGAAATGGCAGGCATACTTCCTGAAATACCAAAAAGTCCATCAAATCATTTCGAAAACTTTTTATTGGCTTGCATGGGACAGGAGAAAACTCGTTCTCCATTTGAAATTAACGGAGTGCTGAGCCAGGTCTTCTCATTGGGAGTAATAGCACAGCGTTTGAACACCAGACTGTTCTTTGATTCACGTATGAAACAGATTACAAATAATGAATTTGCCAATGCGATGCTGATTGGAACACCTCCTCGTAAGGGTTGGGATGAATTTTATAAATTATAATGTTACTTATTTAATAAATATACTGGTATGAAAAGAGTTTACTTATTGCTTTTGTGCTTGTTTTCTGTTTTGGTTATGCAGGCTCAAACTGGGAATATATTTTTAATGGCAAGAACCTGAAAGGTTGGAAAAAACTGAATGGGAAAGCTGAATATAAAGTTATGGATGGTACGATTGTGGGGATCTCAAAGCTGGGCACGCCTAACACTTTCTTGGCTACTCAGAAGCAGTATGGTGATTTTATCTTGGAATTTGATTTTAAGATTGATGAAGGGTTGAACTCCGGTGTACAATTGCGTAGTGAAAGCAAGAAGGATTATCAAAAAGGCCGAGTGCATGGCTATCAATTTGAGATTGATCCTTCCGAACGCGCCTGGTCGGGAGGTATTTACGATGAGGCCCGTCGCAATTGGCTTTATCCGCTGACTTGGAATCCGCAGGCCAAAACAGCCTTTAAAAGTAAGGAATGGAACAAAGCACGTGTTGAAGCGTTTGGCAACTCCATTGCCACGTGGATAAACGGAGTTCCATGTGCCAATATTTGGGATGACATGACTCTTTCAGGTTTCATAGCCTTGCAGGTACATGCTATTGCCAGTGCGGCTGATGAAGGGAAAACTGTCCGTTGGAAGAATATACGTATTTGTACTACCAATGTAGAACGCTATTTGACTCCAGTCAAAGCACCGGAGATTAATGTGATTTCTAACACTCTTTCTCCAGATGAAGTAAAAAATGGTTGGACACTTCTTTGGGATGGTAAAACCTCGGAAGGTTGGCGGGGTGCAAGAATTGATGCCTTCCCTAAGAAAGGTTGGGTCATGGAAAATGGTATTCTGAAAGTCCTAAAAAGTGGCGGTGCGGAATCAGCAAATGGTGGTGATATAGTGACAGAGCAAGAATATAAGAACTTTATTCTTAAAGTAGATTTTAAGATCACTGAAGGAGCTAACAGCGGTATAAAGTATTTTGTTAATCCGGGCATGAATAGGGGAGCCGGATCGGCTATCGGATGCGAATTTCAGATATTGGACGATGACAAACACCCTGATGCAAAATTGGGAGTGAAAGGAAATCGACAATTAGGTTCACTTTATGATCTGATTCCAGCTCCGGCAAATAAGCCTTTCAATAAGAAAGATTTTAATACAGCTATGATTATTGTGAGAGATAATCATGTGGAGCATTGGCTGAATGGAGTGAAGCTAATAGAATATACCCGTCAGAATGAAATGTGGAATGCTTTGGTAGCATACAGTAAGTATAAAAACTGGGAGAATTTTGGTAATTCGGAATATGGGAATATTTTGCTGCAAGACCATGGAGATGAAGTATGGTTTAAAAATATTAAAATTAAAGTGTTGTAGTTAATTTTATATACATAGAAAAAGGTAAGTTATTAATTTGGATAACTTACCTTTTCACTATTTATATAGAATAAGAATGTCTGACTGTTTCAAGTAATAACTCTTTAGAACAAAAGCGCATTACTAACCCTTATTTTGGTAAATTAGTTGAAAGGAAGTGATCTATCGCGCAGTTACGGATAGTGAACTACGGCTCGTTCATCATAAGCTATTCCAACCTAATTATCAACACATTACAACTACTCTAACTAGCCAGCAAATACAGAAACAGAAGCTAAAAATCCTTTTACTACCCGTATTAAAAAATAATACAGATATAAAAAATCCCTAATAATCTACTGATTATCAAGGATTTTTGTGACCCCGGTGCGATTCAAACGCACGACCTTCAGAACCGGAATCTGACGCTCTATTCACTAAGCTACGGAGCCTTAATTCGAGTGCAAAAGTAGAAAAAATCTCGGCATATTCCTAATGTTCATCGCTTTTTCTATCTAGCAACATTCACTTTCTTATATTATTATTTGAGAGTCACTACACGAGCACATATATACATTTTGTTATTTTTTCGTTCAAAATAGCATCAATCATCAATATTATTTCTATCTTTGCCGAACAAATTAACAAATGACATATAAATAAAACCTATGAGTTACCTGATAAAACCCGAAGGATATAAACCTTTATTAGACTTAAAACAAACTGAATTAGGCATCAAACAGATTAAGGAGTTCTTCCAGTTGAACCTTTCATCCGAACTTCGTCTGCGTCGCGTCACCGCCCCTCTTTTTGTACTGAAAGGCATGGGTATCAACGACGATCTGAACGGAGTAGAGCGTGCCGTTTCCTTTCCTATCAAAGACTTAGGCGATGCACAAGCCGAAGTAGTGCATTCACTTGCCAAATGGAAACGCCTGACGCTTGCCGAATACCATATAGAATCAGGATACGGAATCTATACCGACATGAATGCCATCCGCGCAGACGAAGAATTAGGCAATTTGCACTCTCTATATGTAGACCAATGGGACTGGGAACGTGTAATTACCGACCAAGACCGTAACGTTGATTTCCTAAAAGAGATTGTCACCCGCATTTATGCTGCAATGGTCCGTACAGAATACATGGTATACGAAATGTACCCACAAATCAAGCCCTGTCTGCCACAGAAATTACATTTCATCCATGCGGAAGAACTCCGCCAGATGTACCCCAACTTAGAGCCGAAATGTCGTGAGCACGCCATTGCCAAGAAGTTTGGTGCTGTATTTATCATCGGCATCGGCTGCAAACTGGGCGACGGCAAAAAGCACGACGGGCGTGCTCCGGATTACGATGATTACACAACCTCCGGACTGAACGGACTCCCCGGACTAAACGGCGATCTACTGTTATGGGACGATGTCCTGCAACGCAGCGTTGAATTATCATCAATGGGTATTCGCGTAGACAAGGAAGCACTTCTACGCCAGCTCAAACAGGAAGGTGAAGAGAAGCGTATGGGGCTTTATTTCCACAAGCGCTTAATGGAAGACGCACTGCCACTTTCCATCGGTGGAGGCATAGGACAATCCCGGTTATGTATGTTCTACTTACGTAAAGCACACATCGGAGAAATACAAGCCAGCATCTGGCCCGAAGACATGCGCCGGGAATGTAAGGCACACAACATACATCTCATTTAAATATTTCACCACAGAGTATACAAAGTACCGCAGAGTTTTTTAATACACTTGACAAAACTCTGCGGTACTTTGTATACTCTGTGGTGAAATATTTGTATCTTAGCACCCTAAATCACCAACACTTCCAATTATGAATGTTCAAATAGAAGATAGCTGGAAAACACATTTGCAGCCTGAATTTGATAAGGATTACTTTTATAAGTTAACGAATTTTGTCCGCGAAGAATACGGCAAAAATACTATATACCCACCGGGTAAATTAATATTCAACGCATTCAATCTATGTCCTTTCGATAAGGTAAAAGTAGTGATTATAGGCCAGGACCCGTATCATGGCCCCGGACAGGCGCATGGACTTTGTTTTTCCGTAAATGACGGTGTTCCTTTCCCTCCCTCTTTAGTAAATATCTTTAAAGAAATCAAAGCTGATACCGGAGCAGACGCGCCACCTACCGGTAATCTGACACGTTGGGCGGAACAAGGTGTGCTATTGCTCAATGCCACCCTCACTGTACGCGCCCATCAAGCCGGTTCTCACCAAAATCATGGTTGGGAAACATTCACAGATGCCGCCATCCGTATCCTTGCCGAAGAGCGGGAGCACTTGGTATTCATTCTATGGGGAGCTTATGCACAACGGAAAGGCGCGTTTATCGACCGCAACAAGCATCTGGTATTGACATCAGCACATCCTTCTCCCCTTTCCGCTTACAACGGCTTTTTCGGCAACAAACATTTCAGTAAGACCAATGACTATTTGAGGGCACATGGCGAAGAAGAGATCAAATGGTAAAATAATAAATCAGTACCACTGAATATTACTCTGGGTCTGGCTTCTTTGTTCCCATTTTAAGTCTTGCAAAATACTTGCATTGGCACGAATGGTAAAATTGTAGTATTTCCACTGCCCAAAAGGAGAAAGGCTGGCCGACATGCTGAAACAGTGAAGATCGCGCGTTATATTAAAGGTGGTCTGCACAATCTTCTTAGCTTCAAAATCATAACCGGAATTAAAACTTACCGCCCATTTATTAGACAGTTTTATATTACCGGAAGCACTCAAGTTGTGAGTATAACGATAGGGATAGCGCATTTTCTTACGGTTGATAGGCTTACTACGATCTTCAGAGATATTAAAGCTGTAATTGAAGTTCAGAGACCATGGCATCTTGAATACTTGATACCCGTCGGCATCAACGGCCGCCTTTTCCACTTTCTTTTTAGAAATACCGTTTCCATCAGTATCAGTTTCCGCACCCTCCTCATCCGAAGCAGCTTCCTCTTCTTTCTTCTTATCGGAGTCTCTAGTACCGCTTAACTTCTCTTTCCATTTTTTCCACGTATCATTATTAAACGTATAACTGAAAGAAGAGCCATAACCTTGGAATATACCGAAACGCCCGTAAGACCATTCCGTACGGTCATTATCAACAACGTTACCATTCTTATCGAATTTATAACCGTATGTCTTGAACGAAGAACTCATGCTGAATGTATAGTTCTTACTCAGTTTCAGACGAAGATTCAATCCAAGATCACTCCAGGGGCGCGTTGCAGCAGCCATATTATAACTGATATTGGCCCCCAGTTCATCAATCAGACTAACCTTCTTTACTGTATCCTTCTTACTGCTATAATATTTCATCTCCAGATTATTGGAGATGCTGAAGGTTATGTTTCCTTGCTTACCTCTTCCCGGAACATCAAATGCTTGTCCCGAATATGGAGAATAAATGACCGTATCGCGTCTGCCGTCCGCATAATTCTTAATGTAAGAATCATAATAGCCGTAACGTGAAGAACCAAAATCCGGAGCGGCGCTTATGCTTACCGACGGAGTTATGACATGACGGATCTGTATCTTCTTTTTAGGAAAAAAAATCGGATTATACATACCGTATATCTTCGTATTGATACCCAGACTGGCATTATAATTATACACACGATGAAAACCGTAAATCGTATCAGTAGCCACTTCCCTACCGTTCGTACCATAGTTCGGGTCCCAGTCTTTCATCACCTTACGCGTGTACCAACGTTCTGTATAGCTGACGGAGGGAGTTACATTAAAATACTTGAACAAAGTAAAGGTAGCGCTGACCGGTATTTCATGCTTCATACCATTCTTCCAGTCCTTTATCAGGTTGGATTTAAACAGCAGATTATCTTTTGTCTGGATGCTATTAGTCAAACGGCCCGTATACCGTACTGAAATCTTCTCATACCATCTCTCCTCGCCTGCCGCTTTTTTACGCTTGAAGGGATAGATCGTAGATAAAGAAATATTCAAATCAGGCAAAGTAACATTAACCGAAGAGTCCCTCATAGTCTGAGCGATATTAGTAGTTGCCGCTACCGTCAGCTTTCTATCAAAAAATAACGGGAATAACTGATACTTGAAGTTTTCGTATTCTGCGACATAGCATTCGAGTTGTACATGTTTCCAATATTAGTACGCTCGTAACTGCTGGTCGCAAAATTCACACTGGCAGAAAATGTTTGATTCGGATTGGCCTTCGCATCCTGCCTGTGAGACCAGACAATCTTGAAATCTTTGGCGACAGAGTAGTCCGGCAGCCCTTATCACCGGTCTTGGTCACCTGATAACTCGCCTGGAACAAACCGGAGTATTTATACCGTTTAATATAATTGGATTCAGCATTCAATGCCCATGAGCCTTTCGTAAAAATGTCGGCCCTCAACTTTAAGTCCATCTTATCACTGATAGCAAAATAATATCCGCCGTCCGTCAGACCGAAACCACGACTGGAGTCATCCATGTATGTAGGCATAAGGAAACCGGATGAATAACTGCTCGAAAACGGGAAAAAGAAGAACGGCACAGCAAGCGGCAAAGGAACATCCTCCACCACCAGATAGGCAGGTCCCGTTACAACATTCTTTTTAGGACGTACTTTCGCATAAGTCATCTGCATATAGAAGTGAGGGTGCTCATGGTGGTCGCAGGTTGTGTACCGCCCGCTTTTCATATACAGTTCGTCATTAGCCCCCTTCTTTGCATTGTTTCCGGTAACATATCCTTCTCCTTGCTGACTGACCACATTACTGATCACCCCCTTTTTGCTCTTGAAGTTATAACGGATCGTATTGGTCTCATACGGAGTTTCGCCATCTTTGAAAACCGGAGTTCCCGTCTTCACGCCTAAAGAATCTTCCACTCCATGAGCATATACTGTACTGCTGTCCATATTCATGGTGATAACATCAGCAGCCAGCTCTATCTGTTGATAATTTACTTTTCCCTGTCCGTACAAATGCGCATACCCGCCTTGGGCAAACACGATAGAGTCATTTGCCTCATAGGTGACCGGTGCGTCCAAAGGCTGTTTCTTCTTCCCGGTAACAGCCAATGTATCTACTTGCAAAGAATCTCTCCGCAAAGAGTCCGTTTGCAGTCTTTCGGGCGGCACAACACCTCTCCGACGACGTTGCGAAGCAGCCTCACCGGAAAGAAGGAGTAAGACAAATAGTAGTATGAATGATATGAATGTATTTGCTTTCAATGGCGTCATTAACTAATAGTTTACGCTTGAAAGGGCAAAAGTACGTAATTTATACGGATAATCTCCCTTTTTAAAGAAATTTAGATTGCTACAAAAACAGTTCACACCAATGATCAAAGCGTTGTAAACCGGCTTCGCCATAGCGTTGTAAACTTTTTCGTGCTTTCTCTACGCTTTTTTCCTGCTCCAAATGCGTCTTAGAGTAAAACTTATCGGCAAAGCAAATTACTTGTTCCTCCATGCTCACCGGAAGCATATCCCGGTGGGGAACGGGCAGGTCCTGCTTAACGATATCTTCCAACGAAAGACCAGCTCCGGTATGCCTCTCACAAACCAGTGCATGACGAGAATAGCCTTCCGAGCGCACCAAATCCGCTCCTAAATAGCCATGGCAGATATAAGGTTTATCTCCAAAGCAATAAATTCCCTCAGCATTCGTCAGGAATATGCCTATATCATGCAACATAGCTGCTTCATACAGAAAGTCCCTGTCCAAAGATAATTCAGGATGATTATCGGCAATCCACAAAGCTTTGTCGGCCACAGAACGGCTATGAGTCAGCAAAATATGCTTCAGCTCGTTCTCTTCCGGATAATATTTATCAATCAATTTTATAGAAGGCATCTTATTTTCTGCTGAATTTATAAACTATCACCTTTTTACGCATATCGCAGCTACGCAGTGGAGTACGATAAACCTCATCAAGCCGGTATGCATTCTGGTTATTCTGCAAGAACTTCTCCTGCAGTTCGTCTATCACCAATACATACCCTTCTGCAGGGTGCAACATGTCAAAGATACGCACACGATCACCCAAATAATAGTTTATGCTATAAAACTTCACCCAGTCTCCATATGAATATACCGGTTCTTCCGGCTCAAGATCATTCAGGCGGACCGCCAGATGCTTATCCGACTTCACAGCCAAAACGGTGGCTGATAAACTCCATCCAATGCCACAAAAATACATAACATACATCCCGCCACACCATATAACAACGGTCGTGCATCCGCACACTTCAAGAGTGTATAGAGCAGGCAGGCGGCAGACATCAACGGCAAGAAAACAATCAGCCATTTCGAAAACGAAAGCGGCACCGTCTGCAAAGCATTCATAAATGCAATGTTTTCGGCAGCATGTCGGCCTGTTCCCCAAATGCTTTCAGGAACCAAGCCTAAACGTACAGTGAAGAAAGTAACGGTGAGCAACACAGCCAATGCAGCAAAAATCCATGCAGAAATTTTAAATACTTTTGCACCACGCTGCACCAACGCCAATAAGTATTCGGCAAGCAGCACCCCCATGAACGGGTAGATAGGCAACAAATACACGCTACGCTTGCTCTTAGGGATACAATAAAAGATGAAGATAGTCAGAATCACCACCCATATAAAAAGCTGCAACGGTGATTGAGAGCGGAATTTATCCCACACTTTTTTTAAGCGTTCACCAACCGAATCTCCCTCCGGCAGCACATGCATTTCTTTCCATTTCAGTCCAAACAAGGAAACAAGCAGCACCAAAGTCCAAGGAATCCACCCCCAAATCAGAGTGAGAAAGTTGTACATAAAGGATTTTCGTGTGACTCATATGACATTTCCGGAAAAAGCGACCGGTATTCTCTTCCAACATCAAATTGACAAACGGCTCCCCTCCCTGCTGGTAAGCAGCCCAGAACCAAATACCCAAAGGTATAAGAGATAATAATCCGATACCCAATAATGAAAAGAAAGCCTTTCCGAACGAACGTCCGCGCAATAGCTGATAGATACCGATACACAGACAAGGGAAAATAGATCCAACCGGCCCTTTTGTCAATGTAGCGCACGCCATCAGCAAAACAGCCAGCCAAGGGACACCCTTGCAATTCTTTTCATCCCAGCGGAAAAGCAGGCACAACGAGATTACGATAAGGGAAACTTGCAACATATCCAGCCGGCAAGCCACTGCTGCACGATGTACCTCAAAAGAAGATAGAAGCAAAATAGAAGTCAGGAATGCCGTCTTCACATTTTTCCGTTTGGCAACGAAGCTGAAGAATACCAATTGCATGGCAAGAAAAGCAAGCGCCGACGGCATACGTGCCGAAAACTCCGATACTCCTCCTAAAATTGACGATATAACAGCTATTGTCCAATAAAGGAAAGGCGGTTTATAGGCTATTTCCACTCCGTAATTCATCGGAAGTATCCAGTTGCCACTCTCCAACATGGTGTACGCCACTATCGCTTCACGCGGCTCCCCTTTTGAATAGAATATGGTTTCTCCTAAAAAAGGGACCAACACGAGTACACTCAACAGTGCAATGAACCAGAACGCTATCTTTTTATCTGACATATATTTCCGTTTTTATATTTTCACGCTGCAAAAATACGAATTATTCTATAACAATACCTAACTTTGCCGACTCAATGATAGTGTAAAACCAAAATGAAGCAATTAAGAAGACTCCCTGAATTTATACGTTTTGTCCTGGTAGCGTTTTTTGCAACCGCCTTGCACTATGGAATCTATTTTTTGCTGCAGAAGTTCATCAATGTCAATATAGCCTACACCCTTGCTATGCCTTCAGCCTCATCGCCAATTTCTATCTTACCGCCTACTTTACGTTCGGTAAAAAACCGTCATGGGGAAAAGCGTTCGGTTTCGGCGGGGCTCATTTGTTCAACTACCTTTTGCACATTGGATTACTGAATACATTTCTTTGGCTTGGCCTTTCCAAGACCACTGCCCCTGCTCCGGTGTTCGCCATAGCCATTCCGGTAAACTTTTTATTAGTACGCTTTGTTTTTAAGCACAAAGGCTGATATTTTTCAATTGATCATGTTTTTAAAGCAATTTTGTTCAATACTTCTTTAAAAATAATATATTTGCGAAGCATTTATTATACATACACATTTGTGAAATGAAAAAAGTAACCTTACTGATTCCCGTCTACAACGAGGAGGCCATGCTTCCCACTCTATATCAACGCCTGATAGAACTTATCAATCGCAACAGTGCCTATGAATGGGAAATTTTATTTATAAACGACGGTAGCAGCGACAGAACGCTCGAAGTGATCCGCCGGCTCAGGCAAACGGACAGCAGGGTGAACTTTGTAAACCTCTCACGTAACTTCGGCAAGGAAATCGCTATGCTGGCAGGCTTCGACTATGCACCGGAGACTGTTGCGTGGTAATGGATGCCGACTTGCAGGATCCTCCCGATTGGTAGATCAGATGTTGCAATACTGGGAAGAAGGTTACGACGACATTTACGCCAAGCGTCGCAATCGCGGCGAAGAAAGTTGGATGCGCCGTCGGTTATCGCTTGCTTTTTATAAGCTCCTTCAAAACATGAGCCGGATAGACATCTTGCCGAATGTAGCGACTTTCGCCTGCTTGACCGTCGTTGCATACTGACATTAAGACAGTTACGCGAGCAAGAGCGATATACAAAAGGGCTGTTCTGCTGGATAGGCTACCAAAAGAAAAGCATAGAGTTCGACCGCGGTGACCGCCTTGCCGGGCACTCCTCCTGGAATTTCTTCCAATTACTCAATCTAGCGATTGAAGGAATTACCTCTTCCTCCACCGCCCCCTTGCGTATTGCCACCGTATGTGGTATCATTTGTTCCATTTCCAGCTTCATTTACGCCATCTATTTCCTGATAAAGACCGTCATATACGGCGACCAAGCAGCCGGTTTCCCCACTTTGATAGTGGTTATCTTGTTTCTGGGCGGTATCCAGCTCTTTTCATTGGGAGTCATCGGGGAGTATATAGGACGCATCTTCAAAGAAACCAAAGGACGCCCTGCTTATATCGCATCAGACTACAATGAAAAAAAACTGGGATATGACGAATAACAACTAACTCTTTACGAAAGAAATCAAGATTCCCTTTTTCTTTTCTTCCACAACTGATAACTATTGATTATATTTTGCCACAATACATACGATCCCGGCCCCACAGAAGACAGCGGATTCAAATACGTATAAGACATCCAAATGGCAAGAACTGTGTTTTTCTGCCCCAACGCCTGCCCGCCACTGATACGATCATTGTAGTGTCCGCCAATTTTTTTCCCAGATAGAATTGAACACAGCAGGTTATCAAACCGGCCAAGGCAATCAAGACTTCCACAAAAACCGAAGCATTGCTATTCGCCAAAGAACGCACAGTCTGCCCAGACACAATGGCAAGCGCCACTGCCCACAAATAGAAAGCGGCATCGTGGAATTCAAGCAAATACCGATGCACCTTTTTGACAAACACCCGCAGAAACCATGCAATAAAAAAGGCAGGAGCAACAATGGGAACACCTTACTCAATATTTTCAGGAAAGCCGCAAAAAAAGTTATATTGCATGCGGTTCAACCCAAGGAAACACCAACGGAACAGCCACCGCTGCCAAAAGATTAGACAACAATGTATAGGTAGTAAGGCTTGATGCACTCCCACCCAACTTACCGGTAATAACCGCAGCGGCAGTGGCCGTAGGGCAGATAAGGCATACCATAGCCCCCTCAAAAACTTCCCGATACATCTCCTCCATAGGGCAGCATACCAACAAGGCGGCAACAGCCAGGCACGAAACTATCTGAAACAGCAACAACCACCCATGCCATGCCTTCGGTTTCAGCTCATGCACCTCCACCTTGCAAAAGGTAAGTAATAATTGTGCAAAAATCAACGTTGGAGTGAGCAGGGCTATCAGCCCGTTCAAACAGGGTTTAACCGGTGCCAGCAAAGGAACTCTTGCAAAGAAGAAGTATCCTGCAGTGCCTGCAAGCATTGCTAAAGGCAATGTCCAATTCTTTATGAAACGAAGAAGCATACCTATGTCTACCTATTAATTTTGCGTGCAAAGTTACGGATATTATTAACAAGTATGTCCGTCGCGGAAAATAAATAAGGAGAAAGATTTGAATAAGCGGGAGATACAGCAATTTTAGTTCGTTAGACATTTGTCTAACGAACTATTCGCCACTAACCGCAAACTAAAAGCAAACATAGAAAATCTATAAATTTTGCAAACACTAAGACTAAATCTCCCTAAAAAGAAGCTGTTACAGATAAAACTTGAAAGCAAAGTGTGAGTTTTCTATAAAATTTACATTAACTTTTGCAAGATGCGATAATAGACCTTTGACTGCTATTCTTTC
>ENA-OQLB01000310-OQLB01000310.1-human-gut-metagenome-genome-assembly--contig:-NODE-310-length-28637-cov-4.349316_pt1 | contig 28637 bp, 26 predicted proteins | sample MGYA00242656_ERZ504813 | MGnify/ENA primary metagenome ERZ504813 (study PRJEB26092, sample SAMD00036388) | human gut metagenome | host: Homo sapiens | study: EMG produced TPA metagenomics assembly of... | reverse complement strand
TGTGCTTTCTTTTGCTTGCGTGCTTTATTTTATTATGCGTGCTTTCTTGCGTGTTTCCTTATGATGTTAATATAGCATTCTTTTCAAAATTGAGCAAGTACTTTCTTTATTATTTTCTTCGTTTTCTGTTATTCTGTACAATTTTATGGGTTTTATTTTGGTGAAAGTGGATATCGTTGATATGTGTGTTTGTGTGTTTTGATTTTAGCACGCTAATAGCACGCGTTTTTGCATACATTTCAGGAAAATCCCTGTTTATATTGCGAATATCAGTTTGACTATAACACTCTCCAGGAGTGCCATAATCCCCCATGATTCCCCGCTCTTTTAAAGCACAAAAAAAGCCTGCAGTTTTTATTCTGCAGACTTTTTCTTATTTTTCCTACGTGATCTTTCACTTGATGCAGCTCATGATCACAGATTATATTTGGTTTTGATCTTGATATCTGTAAAAGATATTCCCTTTCCGGCCCCTGCCTTTTGTCAGAATATCTGCCAGGATCCTTGGCGGTTCGTAGCCCTGGACATATCCATTCTGGTCGATCAGGAAATCAACAGAATCATTTTTTAAGGCGCGTTCATTCTTCGGTGTCTGGTCATAGATCACAACATAAGCCTGCGATCCAGTCTCAGCTTTTCAAAAGCTTTCCCAACACCTGCCTGGCCGCCGGATACCCACCAGGATCCCGCTGATCCCTGATGTGCTCATCATGCATTCTCTATAATATGCTCCACTTCAGATGCCTCATCGAAGCTTCCGTGAACACCTGCAATCTCCAGATGCGGAAAAGCTTTCTTAGCTTCTTCTACAAAACCATCCACACGCTGGTTATCAACATGGTTGCTGAAATATCCGGTGATAATAAGAATCTTGCCGCTGCCTCTTGTAAGCATTCCCAGAAGACCTGCTGCTGTACGGCCGCTCTTGCGGTTATCCATTCCCACGAAGCATGCTCTTCTAGTTCCAACAATATCAGAGTTGAAAGTTACTACCGGAATATTTTTCTCTTCAATAAGAGAATTCAACTTCTCGCGGACAGCCTCACTGTCCACAGGCATCACTGCAAGGCCTCGAATCCCTTCTTTTTCCAGCTCTTCGATCGCCTGAAGCTGTTCTTCCACATCAACAGACAACCCTTCTTTCAGGATCAGCTGAATTCCTTTCTCTTTAAGTTCCTGAGCTGCTTTCTCAATCCCTCTGTTCACTTCCTGCATAAAGGAAGATCTGGCAAGCTGGGGTGACAACTCCGATCTTTATCATCTGATCCTTCGCTCCTCTGGAACGTTTCCGTTCCTTCTGCACATAGCCCATCTCTTCTGCCAGACGGCAGATATTCTCTGCCACCTCCGGATTGATCCGTCCTCTGTGGTTCAATGCCCTGTCTACGGTTCCCCTGGAAACCCCTGCCCGTTCTGCAATCTGCTGTATTGTTACCGCCATAAATCATTCTCCTGCTTCCGCCTTACTACATCACTGTCTTTTTATCTGCAATGATCGTTCTATATACATTTATATAGTTTTTTCGAAAAGGTGTCAATATGTAAGTGCATTATACAAGGCAACCAACCCGATCTTATCCCCGCACAGCCATATGATATACTTCTTTATAAGAAATCCCTGTTTTTTCACAAAGTTTTTTTACGCTTTCGTATTCCGGATAATAATATTCCTGTCCGTCAAAAGTGCAGACCTTCACTTCTACATTTCCCAGCGGGGTTGTAACCGTTCTTTTCTCTCTTTTCAAAATGGTTCTCCCCATCTCCTGGCGACGAATCCCAATGGTTGTCGTTTCTCTGAAAATAATCTGCTCCATCGCTGAAACCTGTTCTTTTTTACATAGAACGGTAAGCAGCCATGCCGGACGGTTTTTCTTCATAAATACAGGCATGTAATTGGCCTCTCTGGCTCCTGCCTCATACAGAAGCTCCATAGCATAGCCAAGCGTTTCTCCTGTACAGTCATCAATGTTGGATTCCAGCTTTATAATGGTGTCTATTTCCGTACAAGCATCATTGCCTGAAGCCTCCTCCCCGGATTCCCGGATCAGCATGGCACGGAGAATTCCCGGCACTCATACTGGCGCTTGCCTGCTCCGATACCGATCTTCTCCACCGTAAAATCTTCAGGCAGTTTTTCTGATGTAAGGAATGCCGCCACAATGGCTGCTCCTGTAGGCGTTATCAGTTCACCCTGCACCGATGTGATATGCAGCTTCAGCTGATAAGCACTTACAATATTACTTACCGCCGGTACCGGCACCGGAAGGATCCCGTGCTGACAGCGAATCGTTCCGCTACCCTCACAAAGTCTTGGAACGATCACTTCCTCCACATCCAGATCATCCATACAGATTGCAACAGAAAGAATATCCACAATGGAATCCACTGCACCCACTTCATGGAAATGGACCTGATCCACCGGTACATTATGGGCTTTTGCTTCTGCCTCGGCAAGAATCTTAAAAATCCTTTTTCCATAGGATTTTGCACGATCTGTCATATCTGCATGGTCGATAATCTCCATGATCTCGTTAAGGCCACGGTGTTCATGGTGATGGTGTCCGTGGTGGGAATGCATCGTTTCTGTATATGTATGACTGTTTCCATGGGTTTCCTGTACATGATGTTCATGAGAATGGGGATGCCCATGGGCTTCCAGGGCTTCATGACTATGTTGATAATGATGTTCCTCATGATCCTGGCTGTGAGAATCTCCATCATGCCCATACAAATATTTCATATCATGATCATGATTCTCATGATCATGATCCAGTAGTACATCAAAATCACAGGCATCGATCCCTGATTTCATCACACGGCTGATCTTTATGTCGAAACCTTTTACCGGCAGACTTTTAAGAGTTCTCACCAGTTTTTTCTGATCTGCACCCAGATCCAGAAGAGCCGCAACTGTCATATCCCCGCTGATCCCGGAGGTACACTCCAGATATAATTTGTTTCTCATTTATTTTCCCTCCGCAAGCCGATTGATCTGGGTTGCCAGATATCCTGCCCCAAATCCGTTGTCAATATTTACTACTGCAATTCCGTTGGCACAGGAATTGATCATTGTCAGAAGCGCTGACAATCCATGAAAGCTGGCGCCATATCCCACAGAAGTAGGTACCGCGATCACCGGACGTTTCACAAGGCCACCCATAACACTTGCCAGCGCACCCTCCATTCCTGCTACCGCAACCACACAGTTAGCCTCCTGGATGGTATCCAGCCTGGAAAAGAGTCTGTGCATACCACTGACTCCCACATCATAGATCCTCTCCACATGTGTGCCGAAATACTCTGCTGTCTGGGCAGCTTCCTCCGCAACAGAAATATCTGCTGTTCCGGCTGTACACACTGCCACCTTTCCGATATGCTCCTTCTCTTTTTCAATCTTCAAAATTCCGGAAACAGGATCATAAACCACATCAGGAAGAACCTTTTTTACCAGTTCATACTGATGTTCTGACGCCCTTGTTCCAAAGACTTCTCCATCTTCCTCATAAAGCTTCTGATAGATATTCAAAAGATGTTCGTCTGCTTTTCTCGCACAGTAAACTACCTCCGCAAAACCGGTCCTCGCTTTTCGGGTAGTATCCAGCTTCGCATAATCCATTTCTTCATATCCCTCTTTTTTCAGAAGGTCCTCTGCATGCTCCACAGAGAGCTGGCCTTTTTTTACCTTTTCAAGGATCTGCTGTAAAGTCATCTTTTTGCCTCCCTGTTTTCTTCGTAATATAATAACACAATAGCCAGACATTTGCATCATTTCCGCAAATCGTCTGGCTATCTGCTATTCAAACCGTTCACTGTCCGGTTCTTTTTATTTATGCGACTGCCTAGGTCGCCTTCTGTTCTTTATCTGATCATCTCCGTATATTTGGCCGAGATCTCATCAATATCTCCATATGCGATCAGTTTTCCTTTTTCAAGTATCATTGCTTTATTGCACAAGCGCTGTACCTGTTCCAGAGAATGGGATACAAACAGTACCGTAACGCCCTTATCAAACATACTTAAGACTTCTTTTCACTCTTTTTCCGGAATTTGGCATCTCCTACAGAAAGGACTTCATCCAGGATCAGGATATCCGGTGATACCAGTGTGGCAATGGAGAATCCAAGTCTTGCCTTCATACCGGAAGAATAATTCTTAATAGGGACATCGATAAATTCCTTCAGTTCAGAAAACTCAACGATCTCATCAAATTTCGATTCCAGAAACTTCTTGGAATATCCGAGCATCGCACCATACAGAAAAATATTCTCACGTCCTGTATACTGCGAATCAAAACCGGCTCCCAGTTCCAGAAGGGGGACCAGACGGCCGTTTCGGACCACCTTGCCTTCGGTAGGCTTGAATACACCGGCAATTACTTTGAGCAGAGTACTTTTTCCTGCTCCATTAAGTCCCAGGATTCCTACACGGTCACCTTTTTTTACCTCAAAATCAACATTCTGAAGAGCCCAGAATTCATTATATTTAATTTCTTTTTTTAAGAATTTAATCACGTAATCCTTCAGGCTGTCTACCTTTTCTTTACTGAGATTAAACTTCATACTTACGTTATCTACAACTACTGCAGGTTTTTCCATATTTTTCTCCTGTTAAATATAAAGGATAAACTCATCCTGTTTCTTCTTGAAACAGAACATTCCGATGGCAATCGTCACAAGGCTGAATACCAGTGCGTATGCCGCATAATGCAGGTTCATCGGCTCCCCGAACATTCCTGAACGAAAAACATCGATGGTACAGTACAGCGGATTATATTTCAGGATCCATGAAAAACCACTTTTCAGCAGTCTGGACGGATAATAAAAGATCGCACAGGTATACATGATCAGCATCAGCGCTACTGACCACAGATATTCCATATCTCTGAAAAAAACGCCAATCGTAGCAAGGATCATTCCACAACCATAAGACAACAGAAATACCAGGATCAGCGCGATCGGGATCTGGAACATATAAAGTGTCGGCTCCACACCAAGTACTGCTCCTACCGGAACCAGCACGATCAGTGAGATCAGGAAGATCACATAGTTAAAAAGTACACTTGACAGCGGATAGAGATATTTTGGCACATAAACTTTCTTGATCATTGCCGAATTCGCTCTTACTGATTTCAATGCCGCTTTTGTGGCACTGGAATAGAATGTGTACAAAAGACGTCCTGTCAGGATATATACAGGAAATGTCCGATCCTTGTTTCCAAACAGGGTACCGAATACGATCGTCAGTACGATCATGGTAAGCAACGGCTCAAGAAGAGACCAGATGATACCAAGATAGGAACGTCTGTACTTCAGTTTGATTCCTTTTTTTACAAGCTCTCCCAGAAGAAACCTGTAACGCATAAAAGTATTTACGTATTCTTTCATAGCATCTCCAATATTCAATTTTATTTTTTCACACGGCTGTAAATCATAATATACTATTTTGAGAAATCTGGCAACCTTATTTTCGCCAAAAAAGGCACGCCAAAGCGTACCTTTTTGAGAAATGTGTTAGTTATGATCTTATCTCTTGATATTGAATGCCCGGAATCCCGGATATACTGCTGCATCACCAAGCTCTTCCTCAATACGGAGAAGCTGATTATATTTTGCCACACGTTCGCTTCTGGAAGGAGCTCCTGTCTTGATCTGGCAGGTATTCAGTGCCACTGCAAGATCTGCAATGGTTGTATCCTCTGTCTCTCCGGAACGATGAGAAGAAATCGCTGTATAGCCAGCTTTATGTGCCATTTTGATGGCTTCCAGAGTCTCAGATACAGAACCGATCTGATTCAGTTTGATCAGAATAGAATTTCCGCAGCCAAGGCTGATACCTTTCTCAAGACGCTCTGTATTTGTAACAAACAGGTCATCACCTACAAGCTGTACTTTTCCTCCAAGTTCTTTTGTCATGATCTGCCAGCCTTCCCAGTCTTCCTCATCAAGGCCATCCTCAATAGAGTAGATTGGATATTTTTCGATCAGATTTTTCCAGTGATCAACAAGCTCCGCAGATGTAAATTTCTTTCCGCATTTCGGAAGAACATACTCCCCCTTTTTGTTTCCTTTCCACTCACTGGATGCAGCATCATGGCAAGTACAAAATCCTTTCCAGGCTCATATCCTGCTTTTTTCACTGCTTCAAGGATGTACTCAATGGCTTCCTCATCGCTTCCAAGGTCTGGTGCAAAACCACCTTCATCTCCAACGCTTGTTGCAAGGCCTTTTTCTTTCAGAAGTGCAGCAAGAGCGTGGAATACCTCCGTACACCAGCGAAGTCCCTCTTTAAAGCTTGGTGCTCCTGCCGGCATGATCATAAATTCCTGAACATCAACGGTATTCGCAGCATGTGCACCACCGTTTAGGATATTCATCATCGGAACCGGAAGTCTGTTTCCGTTCACCCCACCAAGAAATCTGTAAAGGGGGATGTCAAGAGAAATCGCAGCCGCACGTGCGCACGCAATAGAAACCGCAAGAATGGCATTTGCGCCCAGTTTTGATTTGTCCTTTGTTCCATCTGCTTTGAGCATGGCAGCATCCACTGCATAAATATCAGATGCATCCATTCCTGCCAGCGCATCATTAATTACTGTATTGATATTTTCAATGGCCTTCGAAACACCTTTTCCTCCAAAACGGCTTTTATCCTGATCTCTCAGCTCAAGTGCTTCGAATTCTCCTGTGGACGCTCCGCTTGGTGCTGCTCCTCTTCCGACCGTTCCATCTGCCAGATAAACCTCTGCCTCTACGGTCGGATTTCCTCTTGAATCAATGATCTCTCTTCCAATGACCTTCTCAATCTCTAAATAATCCATTTGATATTTATCCTCCTGTCTGGTCTTTTCGCCCTGTCCGTAACTCCTGTTCAGGCCGCATTTTGTCAGGGGATACGGCCCGCCACAAATTTTACGCATTAGTTAGAATCCGCTAACTGTTTACAAGTTTACTATATCTAACTTTAACGGTCAAGAGGAGTTATTGCCATTTTTTTCTCAATTACTCTTCTGATATTTCCATGTTTTTTCAGAACATTCCGCAGGATGTTGCGAATTTTACTTATTGACAAGGCTTTACTACTTATGATATCATAACCGCCGGTATCAAGCGGATATTCGTAAACCGCTCTGCTGCCTGCTTACAGCCAAATAACTGCTTCGCAGTTTGATTTGGTCAAAAAACCGAATATGGTTTATGACAAAATCCTGTCATATATTGGAAACGCACATTCTCCTGAATGATTAACGAACAACACATGCTCTGAGGTTTTACATTATCACTTAATCATTTTAAAGGAGGATTTTTTATGCCAAAAAACAAATTTCAGGAAGTTATCTTTACCCTTATCATGGTATTTTTTATGGTTTACGCCATGATCTGCTACAACATTTCCCTGAACACAGGGAGTATGACAAACCGCGTGTTCCTTGACGCTTTTCATGAGCTGGTGATCATGGGACCGATCGCATTTATCCTTGACTTCTTTATTGTATCCAAGCTTGCTTTTGGTTGTGCAATGCGCATGGTAGATTTCAAAAGCTGTCATCCCTTCAGCAAGATCCTTGCGATCTCCGTTCCTTCCGTTGCTTTCATGTGCCCATTAATGAGTCTTGCCGCAACCATTCTCTTTAAGGATGCAGGAAATCAGTTCGTAGCTGTATGGCTTCAGACAACCGCATTCAACTTCCCGATGGCATTCTTCTGGCAGCTGATCTATGCAGGTCCGATCGTACGTTTTATTTTCAGACATATCTTTCCTGAAAAGGAAAACGTAAAAGAAGCGACAGCAACTATGTAAAATTAAAGAAAGCACATTGCTATGGTTGAACCACCCCAAAAGTCATACTTTCCGGTGGCGGCTCATTCCATACAATGTGCTTTTTATTTTTCACGCGAATCTTTCTCATCGGATCTTCGAATCTCTCAGACTGTTTTCTTTAATTCCGGCATCTTAAGTATCTTCACGATCAGCGGGATCACCATAATGACCCAGACTATCGGTTCTGCTACGATCACGCCGGTATATCCGAGAAGTGGCACCAGAGTCACCGCGATCACTACTTTTCCGATCATCTCCAGCGCACTGGAAACCAGAGGGATCACCGTTTCTCCAAGGCCCTGCATAGCATTTCTGAGGACACTGATCACAGCCGTTACGAAATAAAAGATCGTATCAAATTTAAGATAATTGGCGGCATTGCGGATCACCGTTTCATTATGGCTTCCTGTGACCAGATAGATCAGCTGTTTTCCAATGGTAAAACTGAAGATCACAGTCATCACGGACCAGATACAGGTATACAGAACTGCAAGACCGATTCCATGGCGTACCCGGTCCATCCTCCCTGCACCTGCGTTCTGGCCGCAGAAGATCGCCATGGTCTGGCCGAACACGCCAAACATGATCATAAACATCTCTGTGATCTTACGAGCTGCTGTATGTGCCACAATGATATCTCTTCCCAGCCGATTGATGGAGGTCTGAAGTGCCAGTGTACCAAGATTTACAAGAGAGCTTACAAGTCCCATAGAAAGTCCGGCACTCAGCATATTTTTCATCATATTTCTTTCGAGACCGAAAAAATCCTCTTTTTTCAGTCGTAGGATCTCATACCTGCGGATCATGTAAAACCAGCATATAAGAAATGCCAGCGTCTGTGAAAGTACCGTGGCAACGGCCGCTCCCTGAACTCCTGCTTTTACTACCAGAATAAAAAACAGATCTCCTGCGATATTTAAAGTTACAGACACCGCCAAGATCACAAGAGGCGTCACCGTATCCCCAAGTGCGCGCAGAGATGCCGCGCAGGTATCATAAAGAAACGTTGCCAGCATACCTGCGATAATAATAAAGATATACTGCCTGGCAGTTCCCGTCAAATGATCCGGAACATTCAGGAACCTCAGGATCGGATGCAGAAACAAAAGTCCCAAAACAGTCAGGATCAGAGAAATCACGCTGCCCATTACAAGAGACAGCGCAAAGGATTTTCGTACTTCTTCCCGGTTTCCGGCACCGAATTTCTGTGCGGTGACAATGGCAAATCCATTTGCAAGGCCCATCAGAAAACCGATGATCAGCCACTTAAAGGACTGGTGGCCCCTACCTGCCGCCAGCGCATCTTCTTTAAGAAAGCTTCCCACGATCCGGGTATCTGCCAGGCTGTACGTCAGCTGCAAGAGATTTCCCAGAAATACAGGAAGCGCAAAGGACAAGATCAATGTGGAAGGCTTCCCTTTTGTCAAGTCTTTCATGTCATCCTCCTCAGTCAACGATATCATTCTGAAAACGGGAAAGATGCTCATAAGGAAGGATCATCCTTCCGCGGAACAGTCCGCAGCCATCATTGATCAGGCTGTTGTTTACCGCACCAAACATATTAACGTCCAGCGCAGCAAGATCCAGTCCAAGAAGTCGCATACCCCGCTCATAAGCCTCATCAAAATAGATACATTCCCCCTGGGGAACCGCGTCCCTTCTCCTGCGTTCACTTTCCTGTTTTTTCTCATAGCTTAAATGGTTGGCGGAACCAATCTCCGCAACATCATCCATGTCTTTGGTCCGCAGCTGTACTTCCATATAGCTTCGGGAACTGTTATCATAAAACGTGATATGCAGGGACTGATAATCATCCTCACTGTTATTACAGATGTAATCCCTATAGTAAGGCTTTGCTTCCCTGCTGAGCAGTGGCGATGTACTTTCCTGCACTCCTCTAGCCGGCTCTGCGGTAAATCCTCTTTCTTCCAAAAATCCCGGAAGTATATTGGCGATCTCATAAAGATAACGAAGCTCTTCTTCTCTGACATTCTCACCATTTTTCAAATGACATCTGGGCATGGCGATAACGATCCTGTAGGCAATAAAATCGCGGAAACAGCTTAACCGTTCCTTGATCTGGGATACGGAAGGATATTCCCCATATTCTTTATAATAGTCATAAATAAACTCCACTACATATCCGTTAAATTTTTCCTCCGCACGGATCAGGGATTTGATCCTTCCCTTGAAGGTAAATGCCAGAAACGGATATTCCCCTGCCATATATTTATAAAATTCCCGGATCTTCTGAGACTGGGCAGTGAGGAAATCATTATGCTCCAGAAGCTCCTGGATCTGGATCAAAAAATTACAGTGTACCAGATCGATCTCATTATGTTTTTCCTTCGCCTCTGTCCTAAGATCCCGAATGTATTTCTTCAGTATCCGGAGAAGAGTATCTCCGGAATACAGATAATCGTTTAATGTTATCATTTGTTGTTTCTCTTTTCTATTTTGGTCTTTTCAGGATCACATATTTACAACAACTGCTGGATGATCTGTGTTCCTGTCTTTTATTTATTTCAGTTTTTCATGGAAAAACTCTGCGATCCGGTTCCACACTCATCCTGGAAAAACTGGATATCTGCATGGTCTGCACCATCCAGTGTCAGCAAAGTGACATCACAGTCTTTTTTCTCCAGAAGTCCGTATAAAGTTTCCGACTGAACATAAGGAACGACCTGATCGCAGTTGCCATGAATGATCAGAAATGGCGGTGCATCCTTCGTAACCTTGGAAACCGGACTGCTCTGGTATGCCTTTTCTTTATTTAACATGGAATTAAATCCAAGCAGAAGGGATTCTGCGGAAGAAGCACATTTTTCTGCAGATTCACATGGAAATGCGGAAAGATCCGTAGGCGGATACCATGGGCAGGCAGCCTGTACCTTACTGGATTCTTCCAGATACTCTCCCACATCCAGAGCCGGATCATTGTCCAGCGCAGCCATACAGGTAAGATATCCTCCGGCAGACTCTCCCATAACTCCTATCTGCTCTTTGTTGATGCGGAACCGGTCTGCATGGGCTTTCAGGTAACGGATAGCTGCCTTTACATCCTGCAGCGGCATGGGATACGGGCCCTGATTGGAAGTACGATACTCCACACTTGCCACTACAAAGCCACTGGATGCCAGTCTGCTCAGATAAAGATTATGTGCGGATTTATCCATCATCAGCATGCGCCTCCACAGATCCAGAGGATGCAGGGATAGATTTTTCCATCTTTTGTTTCCGGGTAGATTATATCCAGTTTCAGATCCCGCCTGCAATGTCCGAACCAGGAATCCACCTGTGCGTAAGTAATATCATTTACTGTAATATACTGAGGCTTCTCTACCGAAAGCTTCAGTGTCTTTTTTCTGCTTTTATCATAATCTATCTACCTCTTTTCTTCTGATCATTTTATCTTTGAAATATTTTTCTTTTATTTTATCACAATACTGCTTTTTCTGCTTTTATTTTTCGGAGAAAAAGCACTATTTTCTGCAAAAGAAATATCTGCATTCTCATTTACAGACATGCCTTACCGCAGGATCGCGTCAATGGTGGAAACGGTACTGAAAGATCCTTTATTCCTTGAAATGATCTCTTTTACTTTCTGCAGTTCAAAATAATTTACATAGCAGATCAGGGTCTTGTTCTCTCCTGCGATCACGCCGGAAGAGTTGATGATGGTACAGGTTTTATTCAGTTCCTCCTTAATATCACAGATGATCGCATCAGGATCCTTTGTGATGATGGTCACCTGTTTCAGTGCCTCAAAATGATCTGTGAAATGATCAATGATGGAAGTCGCCACAATGTATACCAGAAGACTTAAAAGTGCGGAATCTCTGTCAAGAAGTACAAACACAGCTCCATATACACACGCATTAAATGCGATCAATATGTAGGAAATACTGTAGTCCTTTCCGGAATGATTGTAGATCTTTTTTACAATGATATTGGCAAAGATCTCAGAACCGTCAATACAGCCACCGTTTCGAAGGATCAGAGACAGTCCCACACCAAGGATCGTACCTCCAAAGGCTACTGCAATAAAATGCTCTGTATTCAGCTCAAAAGGGATTTTTTCAAAGTAGGAAAGACCTATTGTGTAGACAACAAAGCCCACGAACGTTTTTGCAAAGAAATACTTACCGATAAGAATGACCCCAGCTATGAGAAACGGCAGAAACACAAGCAGCACACATAACGACAGGTTATACCCTGTCAGCTTGCTTATGATAATGGCGATTCCGGCAGTTCCGTAATCGATGGCATCATTGGGAAGCAAAATACAGGCAACAGAAAAACTGGCCAGGATCGCTCCCACAATGATCATCAGATACGAAAACAGGGTTTTGATCTTTTTGTTCATAAAGTCCTCCTCTTTGTAAGTAAAATTGTTTGTCAACAATAACAAAAAGCTGTTATAATAGATTTTCTCTATTACAACAGCTTTGTTTTCCTACTTTTAGAATGGATTTATTATATTATAAGTTTTTTTCTCTGTCAACGCCCTCAGACAATTTCACAGCTTTTCTTTATCAGTAAACCTGTATCCTGCTTTCTCAGATCTGATACCAGCGGATCTCATTAGCTTCCAGATGAAGGTCAAAGCTCTTTCCATCCCCTGTGTAAACCGTAGTGTCCTGTGGCTCATAGGTGTTGTTTACCACACAATACTTTTTATTTTTCACATAAGCATGTACTTCCACATTATAATTGGAAGAAAACCAGCAGAAAAGCTCATTTTCTGCCGCTGCTGACCAGAGCACAGCACGATAAAGGATACGGCTGTTGCAGAAGCTGTACGGAAGTCCGCTGATGTAAACACCTCTGCCTTTTCCGAAGGTTTTTACTGCCATCTGGACTTCCTGATCTTTCTGGATAAGGATCTTCGTATCCGGAAGTGCGAAGATATTCTTTTTCCCCTCACCGAAATCTACGGTTCCGTCTGTATCCTTCAGGATAAAATGATCTTTATGCTCTTCCCAGTTGTATTTATCGGTATTAAGATTAAATCCTCTTTCTTCCTCTACACCAAGGATGTCATCCAGCTGGAAGAATTTTCCCTGCCACTGATGAGCTGCCGGTTCACCGACGCCAATAAATCCGCCGCCATTATAGACAAATTTCCGCACTGCTGTAAGGATTTCCGGATCTGCCAGTTCTCACCACCGGACTGTGCAGTGTCCGCATCACCTACATTGATGATCACATCAAAATCATTCAGCAGCTCTTTATCCTCACGGATATCGTCAAAGCTGATAAAGGAAACATCAAAAGGCGCACCACTTAATGCCTCGATAATTCCGAAATAGGAATAATTCTGCTTGTAATAGATGGCATGATGTACCATATGGTTGCCCCAGGAGCGCATTTTTCCCCAGCAATTTAAAACTGCCACACGTTTTACGCAGTACGGTGTGGTTCCCTGGATATTGTCGTAGAGCACACGGAATTCCTGGCAGACTTCCTTGATATACTGTACAAAATCCGGAAATTCCAGAGCCAGCTTCAGATAACCGCCGTATCCAATTCTCTGGATCGGGCTTCGAAGGATAGCTCTTCTTGCAGTCACCCAGTTTACTTTTGCCTCTTTTACAGGATCCCCGCCCTCATGGAAGGTGTCCGGGAAAAAGTACGGCAGAAATCTTCCCTCTGTATATTTTACATGTTTAATATCACTGAACAAACGTAAGGTCGCTCCGTTTCCGACGCTTCCCACTACCGCATCCAGCCCGATGGAAGCAAACTCATCCATAAAGGGCTCCATACCGATCCAGTGATCGCCCATGAACATCATGGCCTCTTTTCCGTATTCATGGACAATGTCTACCATTTCCTTTGCAAGCTTCGCCACTTCCCGTCTCTGGAAAGCCTGGAAATCTTTAAATTCTTTCGACGGGATCCGATAAGTGTTGTTCATATATCCCTGATCAATGATAAACTCCGGGCGGAACTTATATCCCACTTCCTGCTCAAACTGTTTCAGGATATAGGGGCTCACCGAAGCGGAATATCCAAACCAGTCTACATATTTTTCCCGTGCCATCTCATCAAAGATCAGTGTGAACTGGTGAAAAAATGTAGTAAATCGTACTACATTCACATAATCATGGGAATCCAGAAATCTGCGGAGGCGATCCATGGAATGTGCACGTGTTGCCGGCTGACGCACATCAAAAGTGATCTGAGGTTCTACATCTTTCCAGTCATTGACAACTGCATTGTACATATGTACCGGATCCCACATGATATATGCAAGAAAGCTTACCGTATACTCATGAAACTCTTTCGCCGGCCTGATCACAACATTTCCGTTTTTTTCATCGTATGACCATTCCTCTGTACTGACAGCTTCCCCTGTAGTCCGGTCAATGACTTCCCACCATCTTCTGATATCATCTCTTGTATTCACAGCCAGCATATCCGGATACAGATGATCCATCAGATGGATCTCCAGGGTATCCGACACTGCCGTGTGAAAAGATGTCATGATATACATCTGCTGGATTTCTTCCGGATGGGCCTTTGCCCAGGCATTATCCTTTCTGGTGGTATAATAAGTTGCATAAATCTTTGCGCCGGTTTTCTTCAGTTCTGCTGGAAATTCCGTTCCGTCACAGTCACGGATGGCATCTGCACCCCACTCATCCAGCATTTTCAGTGTCTCCGGAATCACATCCAGATCTGTCGGAATAGTCACTCTTCCTTTTGTTTCGCTCATCGCTTTACCTCCATTGTAAAAACCCCTGTTTTTTATTTCTGATATTTTTTCACGATCGTCTGCATAGTATCCCATTTCTGTTCCATATCTGCCACCAGCTTAAACTGTGTGCGGCAGCGGTCCAGATTATGTTCTTCCCGGTCGATCTTAAAATAATGATCTCCTTCCAGATAATCGGTAAGAAAGCGAATGCCGCATTCATAAGTCATCACCTTAGCTCCCATGGGAAGCATCTCGATCTCTTTTGCACTGAGCTTATCTCCACAGCTTTCCAGAAAGCCTTTTACATAGATTTCATAGAGCTCCATATCACAGGAAACTTTGCTTAAATCTTTCTCATCCTCCAATGCAGTGCTGGCCCCGAAACGAATGGAATCTCCAAAATCATTCATAGCAAGTCCCGGCATAACCGTGTCCAGGTCCACTACACAGATTCCCCTTCCTGTTTCCAGGTCGATCATAACGTTATTCAGCTTCGTATCGTTGTGTGTTACCCGAAGGGGCACCTCACCTTTTGCCAGAAGCTCACCGAATACATTTGCCAGATACTCATGCTGAAACGCAAATGCGATCTCTGCTTTTACGGATGCGCACGATGCAGCTGTCCTTCTCTATGGCATTTTTCAAAGTCTGAAAACGTTTCTTTGTATCATGGAAATCCTTTATCGTTTCATGCAGAGTCTCTGCCGGGTAATCTGCCAGCATTTCCTGGAATTTTCCAAATGCAACTGCACTTTCATAAAAATCCTCCGGTTTTTCCGCCAGATCATAGCTTACTGCATCGGTAATAAAAATATAAGCTCTCCAGCATTCTCCGTTTTCATCTGTCAGGAATGCCTTCCCGTCCTTTGTCGGAATCAGGTTCAGAACCTCCCGTTCCGGATCTCCCCCCTTCTGAAGAACTTTCTTTTTCAGATGCCCGGTGACTCCGGCAATGTTCTCCATCAGTTCTTCCGGTTTCTGAAAGATCTCCCGATTGATCTTCTGAAGGATCACCTTAATGGACCCCATCTCTCCGATCCGATATCTAAGCATATAGGTTTCGTTGATATGCCCGCTTCCGCAGGGGCCGCAGGAAACCAGTTCTCCGGTAAATGCAAACTGATCCGCTATTCTTTTTATCTCTTCTTTTGGTGTACCTGCCATTTTACCTTCTCTTTCCCAGACAGCAGTAAAAAGCATACCGTCCGAAAACAAATATACTTTATACTTTTGCTGTAATTTTTTTACTTTGATTATTTTTTCCGCTTTAAGATCCTGGTGGCAAGCGGAGCAATATTTTCATCTGTTGATCCGTAGAGAACTTCGTAATCCCCCGGGACAGAAACTGTTTCTGTCTTTTCTCCGAAGTTCTGGATAAATAGATATTCCGTATCCTTATTTTCTCTGGTTGTCACAGAAATACCTTCCGGTATAAATGTAAGCGGCATCTTCACGCCTGCTTCCTCTGCTGCCCTTCCCAGAAAATCCTCATAAAAGGCTGCTTCCATATCTGCCGCCACATAATAAACATGGCCCTTTCCGTATTTCTTGTGAGTCAGTACCGGATACCCCTGATAGAAATCCCTTCCATAACGCAGCAGTACTTCCGCATCGGAAACCTTTGCAAGCTCACAGAGATTTTTGCAGGTATAGCTTTCTGTAATTCTGAGATGATTTCCTGTTTCCGGGATACCTACGTTTTCTTCCCAGTCATAAAGTGCATCGATCTCTTCCGTACGGATACCAGCTGCTTCCATCAGTCCGTGAGGGGTTCCCTCCAGATAGCATTTATCTGTTTCATCTACAAGTCCGGACCAGTAGGAAATTACCAGAGTACCACCGTTTTTTGCAAAAGCGCGAAGCTTTTCGGCATATCCATGATAAAACATGTAGGCCATCGGTGCCGTTACCAAACGGTACCGGGACAGATCATGTTCCATATTGATGATATCTGTATTATAGCCTTTTCTTCGGAGAGCACGATACTGTTTCAGTACATTTTCCTGATAATGCATATCCTCGTTTCGAGGTCCCTGCGCATCCTTCAGCGCCCAGTCATTTTCCCGGTCATAGAGAACAGCCACCGGAGACTTCGTCACGCTTCCAGCAGTTTCCCGGATCTGCTCCAACGCTTCTCCTACCTCTGTCACTTCGCGGAAAATACGAGTATCATCCCCACCGTAGTGATCGATCACCGCACCATGGAATTTCTCAGAGGCTCCCTGGCTCTGACGAAGCTGGAAATACAGAACACTGTCTGAACCATGAGCAACTGCCTGCAGAGAGGCAGCCAGATGTATTCCTGGTTTTTTCAGCTTGTTGATAGGCTTCCAGTTGGTCGCAGAGGGACAGGATTCCATCAGAAGAAACGGTGCTTTCTTGATGCTTCGCATAAGATCATGCTGCATGGCTCCGTCCAACGCTGTGGTATAATTGTCTTTTTTATGCCAGCTTGGATAATTATCCCAGGATGCAATATCCATAACATCCTTAAATTTTTTATAGTCCAGTCCGTTGTAGTCATACATCAGATTGGCGGTTGCCGGAAGCTCGGAACCACCTGCACGGATCGCAGAAATCTCATGCTTCATAAAATCCACAGTCCTGTCTGTAACAAAACGTTTCCAGTCCAAGGTAAGTGCATGAAGAGCATTTTCCCCCTTTGGCGAAGGACTTTCGATCTGATCAAAGCTGTTATAGGTATGGCTCCAAAACGTTGTGCACCAGCTGGAATTTAAATTTTCGATGGTCCCGTATTTTTCTTTCAGCCATTCCCGGAATTTTTCCCGGCACAGAGGACAGTGGCATTCTCCGCCATATTCATTGGAAATATGCCACAAAAGCACTGCGGGATGTTTTCCGAAACGTTCAGAAAGCTTCTTATTAATATTGTAGACTTTTTCCCTGTATACTGGAGAAGTATAACAGTGATTATGTCTTCCACCGAAAAATCTTCTTGTGCGATCCGGATCCATACGAAGAACTTCTTCATATTTATCTGCCATCCATTTCGGTCTTGCTCCGGATGGTGTGGAAAGTATCGTATAAATTCCTTCTTTATACAGATTATCGATCACTTCTTCCAGCCAGTCAAAGTTATATCTTCCCTCTTCTGGCTCCAGCACTGCCCAGGAAAACATTCCCATGGAAACGGTATTGATATGGGCTTTTTTGAAATATTCGATATCTTTTTTCAGAATATCCGGTCTGTCCAGCCACTGCTCAGGGTTGTAATCGCCGCCGTGCAGATAATGGCCGTATCTGATCTGCTCTGCCATTTTTTTATCTCCTTATGATTTATTCGCATCAAGCGGACAAAGTCATCCGCTCCGCTACGAAGCTTTATACCAGACAACTGATCCACAGTTGATCTGGTATAAAAGAATGCTGCATAATCCAGTTAAAGCATATTATACAATATACCTAAAGATTTCAGCAGCATCCTTTTTGTTTTAAAATTATTTTACAGCTCCAGTAATACCCTCTGCGAACTGTTTCTGTAATACGAAGAATACGATCATGGTCGGAATGGAACAGAATAATACGCCGCACATCAGCATGCCGTAATCCGTTACATATCCTGTGATCAGATTGGCGATCAACATCGGCATGGTCATCGCCTTATTATCTGTCATGATTACCTTCGGCCACAGATAGGAATTCCATGCATTCATAAATGTGATAACTGCTGCCGCCGCATAAGTAGATTTCATAGTCGGGATAAACATCTGGAAAAAGATCCTTACCTCGCTTAATCCGTCAATCCGTGCTGCCTCAATGATATCGATAGGAAATGCTCTGGCATTCTGACGGAACATCATGATCATAAATGGTGTGGAAATGATCGGAAGGATAAAACCTACCGCTGTATTTAAGAGTCCGGCTTTTGAAAACATCTTAAATAAAGGAACCATCGTTGCAACCTGCGGAACCATCATTGCAAGAAGCAGGGTGGAAAACAGTCTGTCTTTCCATCTGTCATGATATACCTCAAAGCCATAACCTGCGATAGAACAGATCAGAAGGCAGATCACTGTAGTAAGAACTGCATAAAACAGAGAGTTTCCAAGAGCTCTCCACAGCGGCTGCTGTGCAGTCAGGTTTTTAAAGTTCTGCATAAAATATGTACCCGGAAGGATACGGCCTCTGGATACATCTGTGGATGTATTGGTTGCCGCAGAGATCATCCAATACAGTGGAAATACAGAGATAAATGATACGATGATCAGAAAAATATATGTAGGGATCAATCTTCTCTGAATTGCGGATTTATTCTTTTTCTCAGTCACGTGTATCACCTACTTTCAAATTGATAAAGGCCAGGATCGCTACCATGATAAATATGATAAATGACATTGCTGCCGCATATCCGAAGTTTGGCACGTTGATGAAGCATGTATTATAAACATAATGGGACATTGTGATGGTTGAGTTCGCCGGGCCACCTTTTGTCAGGTTGACAGACTCATCAAACAACTGCAGTGTACCATTGATCGACATAATAAATGTCATGATAATTGTCGGTTTCAGAAGTGGTACGGTAATTTTCCAGAAGGTCTTCCAGCCATTGGCACCATCGATCTTTGCTGCCTCGTATACAGAATATTCAATATTCTGAAGACCTGCCAGATAGAACACCATGTTATATCCTGTCCATCTCCAGATCAGTGCGATGATGATCACGATCTTTGCACTTGTGGAGTTACCCAGGAAGTTATAGCCAGTTGTTAAAATTCCAAGTTTGATCAGGATGCTGTTGATCAGACCGTCTGTTGCAAACATAGAACGGAAGATCAGAGAATAAGATACAAGAGATGTTGCACATGGAAGAAATACACATGTACGGAAAAAGCCTTTAAATTTCAGATCCTTGTTATTCAGAAGCTGTGCAAGCAGGATCGCAAGAACCAGCATGATCGGTACCTGAATAATAAGATACAGGAAAGTATTGACGATGGACTGCTGGAATACCTTATCCATCATGATACGTTTATAGTTACTGAAGATCGGATCCGCAAACCTCATGTTTGCTCCGGCACCTGTCTGTAAAGAAATGATAAATGCGCGGATCATCGGATAAAAACTCATAACAGCGATCATAATAGTTGCCGGTGCCAGAAAGATCCAGCCGGCCGCTCTTTGTTTCGCTACCAGAGACATGCCACTTTTTTTGGAATTCACAGGAACTCCTCCTTTCAAACATCTAAACCTTTACATAAGACAAGGGACTGCATGCAGTCCCCTGCCCTGTATTTCATTAATATTTCAGCTTTACTCTGTCATCTTGAATGCCAGTGTATCCTGTGCTTCCTGAAGTGCAGATTCTTTATCTGCGCCGTTTACAATATTAACAACAGCTGTGTTGATGCACTCTCTTGCCTCATAGTGGTACGGAGTTTTTGTAAATTCCGGAATGTGTGAAGAGTACTCTACAATTGTTGAGAAGATCGGCTGGTTATTGAAGAACTCGCTTGGCTCATTGTAAACCTCAGACTCACCAGCCGGCAGGTAGCAGGAAATTGCACCTGTTTCCGGAAGGATTGCATCATAGAAGTCTGTGCTGGAACCAAATGTGCTTGCAAGGAAGTCCTCAGCAAGCTCTACATTCTTGCAGTTGGATGTAATGTACCAGGAAGATCCGCCATTGTTTGCATAGTTTGTAGCTGTATCAACGCCGTCAACTTTCGGCATTGTTGTGATCTGCCACAGACCCTTCTGATCCTCTGTTCCCATCAGTGTAGCTGTGATCCAGTTACCGTTAACGATACCGGCAGCCTCTCCGCCTGTGATTGTGGAGATGTACTCATCCCAGTTATTTACTAATTTAACAACATTGTTCTTTACAAGATCCACATAAAGATCTACGCATTTCTCTGCTACATCGTTGCCAACGATATAAGCCTCTCCGTCATCATTTACGAAGTTTGCTCCACAGGACTGGATCATCATCATCAGAGTATCGCCACCTGTTGCTTCACTTGTAAGGAGATATTTACCTGTTTTTTCGTGAACGTCTTTTCCGATCTCCATGAATTTGCTCCATGTGATATCTGTAAGATCATCAATGGTATATCCTGCTTCTTCCAGGATATCTGTACGATAGCAGGCAATTGTTGCACCGTTATCAAACGGAACTCCGTAATGTGTGTCATCTACCATGGAGTAGGACTGTTTCAGTTTTCCGAAATCATCCCAGTTGATATCCATATCCTTCAGATCTGTAAAAGCATCCGGATAACTCTTCAGATATTTCTGATAGCTGTTGTCCTGCATCAGAACGATGTCCGGAAGTGTGCTGTAATCTCCGGCGTTTGCTGCTGTTGTAAGTTTGGTCTGGCAGTCATCAGAAGATGTCTCAACTACATCAACCTTGAATCCTTCGTGATCCTTTGCATACTGCTCACCTGCAATATTCATAGCCTTGATGTTGAAGTTCTGATCCCATGCCCATACAGTCAGGGTGTTATCGTCATCACCTTTTGCATATACTGCTGTAGTAGTTGCAGCAAAAGACATTGCCATGATACCTGTCATTAATACTGCGAGTAATTTTTTCTTCATTTACTTTTCCTCCTTTATTAAGCATTTCCCGTTTGCTTATGAATAGATTATAGCATCCGTATTTCCTCTATAGTTTGCAGAATTGTTCATATAATGTGCAATTTCAACCATTTTATTGATTGTGCACTATTGTCACGCTATATTTTTACAAAAAATATGCACTTTGAGGATTTTTTCTTTTTACATTCGTCAGGATGTCCAAAAAAACCTTCTTTTTTGACATTGTGCGAACATTTTTTGTCAAAAAAGAAGGTTTTTGTTTCTATTTCATAAAATTTTATATTGTTTTTCATACATATTTCACAAACATTTCTGCATATTATGCAAAATAAACCTTTTCAGGAAACTGTGTTTTCATCGTATGCAGCATTTCCTCTGTCAGATCCAGAAGAAGTTTTATTTTACGTCCATCTTCCCGAATGATCATGGTATAGTAAGGCACATCATCTTCATAAGAGGTATAATCGTATTTTTTCAGTTTCTCCGTTCCGGTATTCTTTTTATATTTTGCCACTTTTTCATGATAGTGAGGTGCTGTCACTTCCATCTCCTCAAGCTTCAGCACGTGAGCTGTTTTACGATATTTTTTTCCATAGATCACATCTATGGTCAGTTGTCCGTTTTCCATAGTATATTCATAGTCTCTCTGGCTGAATATGTCATAAGCAAAGTAAAGCAGCGCCAGAAGAAATCCCGGAAGCATGAATGCTTGAGAGATCGTGATACCCATCAGTACAAAAATTGCCGCAAAGATCACCATTACTTTTCTGAGAGCTCCTGACATATGTTTCTTTTTTCTGGAGACCTGCTCCACAATCCTGTAATCGTACATTTCTTACCTCTTTCTATCTGCCTGATCCGCATACAGTCTGATATTTCTATTCTGTCGTGACAGATCCACAGATCTGGTTTTGTCGTTTTACCAGCCTTCCTCTGAATGGATGTCAAACTTAAGAAGCTGCTGTTCATAGTTCTCCGGACGTTTTCTCCACTCCAGAGGTGTCATTCCCGTAACCTGACGAAAATTCCGGTTAAATGTGGAATTGGTGGTAAAACCACACTTATGTGCTATATCTGCAATTGGCTGATCTGTTTTTTTCAGATAATCACAGGCCGCTGGATACGGATCGTATTGATGTATTCCAGCGGGCTCATCTTCATATAAGTCGTAAATATCCGGCGCAAATGAGTTTCACTGATATGACAGTATTCTGCCAGTTCGTCAATACGAAAATCCTCCATATAATGATCAGAAATATATTCCTGGAACCTAGAGATCATATCCATGACTTTTCCTCTGCCTTCGCTGCAACGTTCTTCGCCTGAATCCCGGTTTATCCTTGCGATTTCCACAAGAAGCGATGCCAAAACTCCCTTAGCTTCTTCCAGATAAAATTCCTCTCCATCCCGCATGATATCCAGGATCTTAAGGATCTTACCTGCCATGGATCGGTTTTCTTTTTCATTCAGAAAAAGCGATCTGGAGTTGATCCGCTGAACGATTTTTTCTTTTTTTACCGAATTATTAATAAATTTATCCAGGAATCCTTCTACATCAATAAAAAGATACTCCCAACGGCTGATAGTTCCGATATCACTGTTTGTGGTATGTGGATAATTGGATGGGATCACCGTAAATTCCCGGTCATGAAACTGTACCTTATCCTCTCCAAGTATCATAAATCCCTGTCCTTCATAGCAGAATCCGATTTCCAGATAATTATGAAAATGGAGATAATCGATATCGTTCCCATAATTCTGAACCCACTTCTGTCCAAGCAATGCAAGGATGGGGCTCCCCTCCGGCATCTTATAATATCGAAGCTCCATTTTGGGTTTTCGTTTTTTTGCCACAAATATTCCTCCGTATGTTTTCTGTTCCGATATTTACTGATCTTTCTGTTATATTACAGCCATACATAAAAAAAAGCAACCTGCAGGATAACAATACTTGATAACTCTTGTTTCTGCAGATTGCAATTTTTATATCAGCTATTTACTTTTTATCTGTTTATTCCTCATCCAGGTAATATCTTCCATATGCATCTGCCGCTTTGATTGCTGCAAATACAGTTTCCGGTGTAACTTCAAATGGCATGTTGTGAAGTGTATCATTCTCCGCACATGCAGTTGTGGCAACTTTCATAAGCTGCTCATCAGTTACCTTCCCAGCTCCAAGCTCTGCCAGAGTAACAGGAAGTCCTACTTCAATGCACCATAAGATGATCTCTTCCAGATCTTCCTGGGGAATATTCTCCAGTACCAGCTGTGTGATGGTTCCGAATGCAACTTTTTCTCCATGATACATATGATGGCATTCTTCCAGTACAGTAAATCCGTTATGGATCGCATGTGCACCTGCAAGTCCTGCACTTTCAAAACCAATTCCAGAAAGAAGTGTATTAGCCTCAATCACTTTCTCAACTGCCGGTGTGCATACGCCTGCTTCCAGAGCTATCTTAGCTTTTACGCCCTCATCCATCAAGGTATTAAAGCAAAGTTCAGCCAGTGCCATGGCAGCCTCTGTTGTCTTACCTCCTGCACAGGAAGTTGCTCCGCTTCTCTTGCATGCCCTTGCCTCAAAATATGTTGCCAGTGCATCTCCCATACCAGCCACAGTAAGACGAACCGGCGATTTGGTGATGATATCTGTATCCATCAGAACAAGATTCGGATTCGCCGGAAGAAACAGATATTTTTCAAAAACTCCTTCTTCTGTATAAATAACAGACAAAGCACTGCAAGGGGCATCTGTAGATGCGATCGTCGGGCAGATAAATACCGGTGTTCCCGCATAGTATGCAACTGCCTTCGCTGTATCAAAGATCTTTCCTCCACCAATACCAATGGTAAGATCACACTGCTCATCTTTTACGATCTTTACCAGACGATCAATCTCACTGTTACAGCATTCTCCGTTAAAATAATCAAAAACCACCTCACAGGTACTCTCAGCAAAGCTCTCTTCGATCGTTTTACCGATTCTTTTATATCCGCCTTTACTGATCAGAACCAACGCTTTTTTTCCACTCTTTGCAGCATAAGTTCCAAGATTCTTCATTTCTCCCGCACCCTGTAAATATTTGGACGGACTGATTAAAATTTTCGCCATTTTATACTTCCTTTCTTTGTTTTCAGAAGTCAGCCTCCGCATCCGGCTTTTGTATTTATATTATAATTGCTGTATTTTTTTATTGCAAGGAGTATTTGAGGATTTATGCAGCATCACCTGAGTTACTGTTACTGTTCACTCTGTTCCTAGTAATATACTTTGTGATCACATGAAAATCAGTTACAGCCAGCTTTCCAGAACATCATTCAGCTTATTCATATCCAGCGGTTTCGCGATATGTCCATTCATGCCTGTATTTTTGGCCAGCTGTACATCTTCTGCAAAAGCATTGGCAGTCATGGCAACAATAGGCAGTTTTCCCTTTTCACCCGGAAGGCTCCTGATTGCTGCAGTTGCCTCATAACCATTCATGACAGGCATTTGGATATCCATAAAAACAAGATCATACGAACCTTTCGGAGAAGCTTCCACTTTTTCAACTGCAATTTTCCCATTTTCTGCCGTTTCCACTTTTGCACCTGTCATCTGTAAAATTTCACCAGCAATTTCTCTGTTCAACTCATTATCCTCAACCAGCAGAATCCTTTTTCCCGTGTAGTCTGATTCTGACAGCTTCTCCAGATAATTTCTTGCTATTTTTTCTTTTCTTCCTGAAGTAAACTGCCGCAGTGTTGCCGTCAGCCGGGAACGGAACAGCGGTTTTGCAATAAAAGCATCTACACCTGCAGCCTTTGCTTCTTCTTCAATTTCGCTGAATTCATAGGATGTCAGTACAATGATGGGGATCTCTTTTCCTATCCGCTTCCGGATCTGTCTGGCTGTTTCTATGCCATCCATCTCCGGCATCTTCCAGTCTAAAATAACAGCAAAGTAATCATCTTTCAACTCATGCCGTGCATAACAGCGCTCAACCGCTTCCCTGCCAGAGAGAACCCATTCACCCATAATACCGATTTCCTTTAATGTTGCAACTGTACTTTCACAGCATGTCCTATCATCATCCACAACCAGGACCGGCAGATTCATCAGATTTCTGTCCTGTTCTTTTTCTTTTTCCTGAAGCTCCAGATAAATTGTTACTGTGATTTTAGTTCCCTTGTGCAAGGTACTGTCCACTTTAATAGTGCCATTCATCAGGTTCACAATATTTCTGCTGATTGCCATTCCCAGACCAGTTCCCTGGACTCTGGTTGTCCGGTGGTCATCCGCGCGGCTGAACGGCTCAAACATGATTTTCTGGAATTCCGGTGACATACCGATCCCATTATCCTCAATCGTAAATTCATAGCATCCAAGTTCTGAAAATCCATTTGGCTTTTCCTCTATGGAAAAAATAATATTCCCGCCATCCGGTGTATACTTGATCGCATTACTCATCAGATTCACAAATACCTGCTGAATCCTCAAGCTGTCACCACAGACAGCCTCATGTTCAATATGATTGATGTGTATATCAAAATTATGTTTATGTTCATCAAGCACCGGTTTCGTAAGTGTAATAAGATTATCTACCAGCTCTGACAGATTGAAATCTTCCTGTGCCAGTGTCATTTTTCCACTTTCAATACGTGCCATATCCAATACTTCATTGATCAGCCCCAGCAGATGGCGGCTTGATTCTGTGATCTTGCCGAGGCATTCAATGACTCTGTCCTGGCTCTCAACATTTGCTCCTGCGATTGCTGTCAGACCCACAATCGCATTCATTGGTGTCCGGATATCATGGGACATATTGGAAAGGAATTCTGTTTTCGCACGATTTGCATTTTCTGCGGACCGGTAAGCCTCTTTCAGTGCCTGACGGGATTCAATCTCTGCTTTCTTCTCCTGTGTCACATCCATGGATGCCAGCAATACCTTTTCCAGCTTTCCATTCTTCCATTCCAAGGGAATATAAGAAGCGATTTTATAAGTCTTTTCATCCAGGCTGCAATACTCAAACTTATAAATATCATTTTCACTTTTCAGTTTTTTCCGAATATTATCCGGGGTTATCAGGATATCTATAGCTTCCAATGGTTCCAGTGTCTTATATTTTTCAAGAACCTGCATCTGAAAATCATGATAAAATCCCAGAGGTTTATATATCATCTGTCCATTCAGATTGTAGAATTCATATCTGTCATTTTCCAGATCACAGACAACAAAGCGGTCAACCAGACGCACTATGCTCTGGATCAGCTGCTCCATGGAAGCATTATCTGCTGCCATCTGCAGATGCCGTGCGCTCTCTACCTTTGTCTCTGTGATATCACGTAGAAAGATCATGGCATATTCTGAATCCTCTATTTCGCCACGTATGACCACATTGCGGACCCATCGTTCTTCTCCATTCAGAGTGATACGGCACTCTAAAGCCAATTCGGTTTCCAGCCCCTTCAGCCTTTCTGCAATATAACCACGGTCGTAAAAAGAGGATACCGCCTTCTTATCTGTCTCCACAACATAGGAATCCACAAAATGCCGGATCAATTCATCCCACGTATGACTCTGTTCAAAGACGGTCATCAGGACGGTTCAACCTTAAAGGTATCAAAAGTATTCGCTTCCAGATTCACATAATACTCGCACAAATCTGCTTTCGTAAAAGCCCGGTGGAAAGCAGCAGATTTTTGTGCCTGCATGATTTCTTTTTTCTCCCCATCAATGTTAATAAAAATCCCGGCAATCCTGCTGGCAGAACCATCCAGACGGCGTATTACTTCTGCCGATGCCCGAAACCACTGGTATTGATTATCCTTCATTCTCATACGATACTCTACCTGGTATTTTATCTGGTTCGTCTTATCCTTAATTGCCGCCTGAAGCTGCACCATTACTCTTTCTTTATCCTGTGGATGCAGAAGATCTGACCAGGATTCCAGTTTATTCGGAAAGTCCAGGGTGTCATGATAGCCAAGCATTTTTCGAAATTCATGACTCCAGTTTGCATTCACAATCTCACTGTTTTCGTCACAGTCAAAATACCAGAAGCCGGAACAGATAGCCTCATTGAGCAGTGCCAAATTTATATGATCCAGTTGACCTGTACGGACATAACCCAGATCTGTCTGCCCGCCTCATCTGTCGCATCCTCTTTACAAAGCCGTACATTATTCACTGTACCGTCTGCTGCAAGGATCTGTGCTTCCCCTGTTCCGTGAAGCTGCAAAAAACGGTCTCGCTCCAGTATATCTTCCTCGTCATAAAAGAAGTTTCTCAATGAGCCTTTTGTCTGTTCCATGAAAGTATCGAATGTATATCCTGTACTATGCAACAGCAGATTATCCACAGACAAAATAGACAGGTTTTGGTCATAAGATCCTGTCATTATACCTACCCCGCCATTATTTTCCAGTGTTTTCTGTACGGCCTGTGACATGGCCTGTGTCTGCCCCGTTACAGTCTCACCTAAGGAATATATTTTGTCTTCATAATTTTTCATTTTATAAAAGTCCTCTCTCCGTCTTATGCCTTCTTCATCCTGCTTTTATCTGTATACAGAAAACCTGTCCCTGCTAGTTTTGTTACCCATTTTTGCATACAAAAAGGACATCTGCCAAAATCTGCCAGTGTCCCTACTATATTCTTTAAAATCACACATCTATATAGTATAAAAGGTATCGGAATCTCTCCTGTTCAAACATCTTTTCCATATATTATGATGATATGGAAACAGTGGCAACCGGCTGACATGGTCAAACTTTCTGACTTTAGTCCCTTCTGGCTTTGCGACCCTGCCTTTCAACAGGTTTGCCTTTAAAATAATTTTCATTTTTTCCAAAAATAAAATACCATGTGGTTTTTCTTACGTCAATAATATTTTGGTGGAAAATTTACATATATTTTAACCGAATCAAGTAACTCCCCTGTGGAGATTGCGAAAAGCAATAAGCAGTGGGTGAGGACCTCTCGTAACTAACCTCTCATGTCTACCAGGATCACCATCCTCTGACGAGTCCTAAATTGTCGGGTAGAAACACCTATTACTAGGTATATCCCCCACAGATCCGTACGTGCCCAATTCAGGCATACGGCTCTTCACGACACTTATGCCTCAGATTATCCATATAGGCTCACGGCTGTATACCAGGTCTCTTATTTCGGCATAAATGCTTCTGGCATGTATGGGATTGAATATCTCCCATCCACAACTAGTTTTGCGATTGTTTTTGGATCTTTTGAATCTGTTTTCTTTGGACTGTTATCATCAAGTTCCTTGATCTTCTTAACCGAGAATGGATTGACCATTACTAATCTTTTCTGATGATCATTTACATACTTCGCAAACGCAAACCAGTAATGACCTGTTGGCTCGCAGCCGATCAGAACTGCAGTCTTTTTATTCTCAGTCTTAAGTGTCTCTGCCCAAAGATTGAAAGAATTGAACCCTTCCAGATCGTTATGAAAAGAAAAAATACGTTTTGTAAGTTCGCGTCCTCTGTTATCAAAAGCTCTTGCATAATGTATCTGGCTTCCGATATCAACTCCGACAACCATTGT
>ENA-OQLB01000309-OQLB01000309.1-human-gut-metagenome-genome-assembly--contig:-NODE-309-length-28655-cov-6.267667_pt1 | contig 28655 bp, 22 predicted proteins | sample MGYA00242656_ERZ504813 | MGnify/ENA primary metagenome ERZ504813 (study PRJEB26092, sample SAMD00036388) | human gut metagenome | host: Homo sapiens | study: EMG produced TPA metagenomics assembly of... | reverse complement strand
TATTTTTTTTTCAAAATTTCTTAAACTGCTGTTAAAACTCCTTATTATATGCGGGTTGACGCAGTAAAAAAAATTTTACAATCCACTCCTTTGTGTTATAATAAGCCGTATAATAAAAAGAACGGAAACAACCGTGTATTTCCCTCCGGTCACAATATCCGGAGGCATCCAAAGGAGAACGCTATGCGAGCAAATAACCTTACTCTGCTCACGGACCTCTATGAGCTTACCATGATGCAGGGATATTTCAAAAACCCTACCAACCAGACCGTTGTCTTTGACATGTTCTACCGCAACAATCCGTGCGATGGCGGTTTTGCCATCTGTGCAGGACTGGAGCAGATGATCGAATACATCGAAAATCTCCGTTTCTCAGAAGAAGACATTACCTATCTGAGAAGTCTTGGCATCTTTGAGGATGATTTCCTTGAGTATTTGAGCAACTTCAGATTCACCGGTGATATCTACGCAATTCCGGAGGGAACCGTGATCTTCCCGAGAGAGCCGATGGTCAAGGTTATCGCACCGATCATGGAAGCTCAGCTTGTAGAGACGGCCATCCTGAACATTATGAACCATCAGAGTCTTATTGCCACTAAGGCAGCACGTGTATGCCACGCAGCCAAGGGCGATCCCATCATGGAATTCGGTCTTCGCCGTGCCCAGGTCCGGACGCCGGGATCTTCGGTGCCAGAGCTGCAGTGATCGGCGGATGTGCCGGTACTTCCAACGTACTGACCGGCCAAATGTTTAACGTTCCGGTTCTCGGAACACATGCTCATTCCTGGATCATGAGTTTCCCGGATGAGTACACTGCCTTTAAGACCTATGCGAGACTTTACCCGAATTCCTGTACTCTTCTGGTTGACACCTACGATGTCCTGAAATCCGGTGTTCCCAATGCGATCCGTGTATTTGAGGAGATGCGTGAGGAAGGTATCCAGCTGAAGAACTATGGAATCCGTATCGACAGCGGTGATCTTGCATATCTTTCCAAAAAAGCTTACAAGATGCTGGCTGCTGCCGGTTTCGATGATGCTACCATTTCCGCATCCAGCGATCTTGATGAATATCTTATCGAAAGCCTGAAGGCCCAGGATGCCAAGATCAATTCCTGGGGCGTCGGAACCAAGCTGATCACAGCCGATAACAATCCGGCATTCGGCGGCGTATACAAGCTTGCCGCTGTAAAGGACGCTGACAGCGATGCCTTCCAGCCAAAGATCAAGCTTTCCGAAAACACAGAAAAGGTTACCAACCCGGGCAACAAGACTGTATACCGTATCTACAGCAAGAAGACCGGCAAGATCAAGGCCGATCTGATCTGCCTTGCAGATGAGAAATTCGATCCGGAAGAAACTATGGTGATCTTCGACCCGGTTGACACCTGGAAAAAGACCAAGGTTCTTGGCGGAACCTACGAACTCCGTGAGCTCCTTGTTCCTGTAATTAAAGATGGTAAGAGCGTTTACAAGTCTCCATCTGTCATGGAACTCCGCGACTACTGCAAACAGGAGCAGAACACACTGTGGGATGAATCCAGACGTTTCGTTAATCCGCAGAAGGTTTATGTAGATCTCTCCCAGTCACTCTATGACATGAAGAAGGCTCTCCTGGAAGAAATGAGTGAAAAAGAGCTCTGATAAACAGAAATAAGCATTCATAAACCCTCCTTTCTTATCATAAGCTTATGGATAAGGAAAGGAGGGTTTTTATTGCACAGAGAATTTTATACCCGGCTGATCAGCAGGAGCATCCTCTGCCGGAAGCCTTTGTGCCGGAACATCTTATCGATATCGGACTTCCATTTGAAGCAGCACCGGGAGATCCGAAGCGGCTTCTGGAGTATCAAGCTGCAAAAGCCGCTTCCCAGCTTTTCCATGCCTGTCACAGATGCGGTCTGAACCTATGGGCAGTTTCCGGATATCGTTCCTACCAGCGACAGAAGGAGCTTTTTACAGGAAGTCCTTTCGTTGCAGAGCCAGGAACAAGTGAGCACCAGAGCGGACTTGCTCTGGATGTATCCTGCCCTTCCATCCATATGGAGCTCTCCGAAAGGTTTTCCGCAACAGGAGAAGGCCGCTGGCTGAAAAAGAACGCTCCGCTCTATGGTTTTATCCTCCGGTACCCCAAAAGCAAAGAGGAGATCACCGGCATCCCTTACGAGCCATGGCACATCCGCTATGTGACAAAACCTCTTGCTTCCTGGCTCACTATCACAAATCTGACTCTGGAAGAATACCACTGCTTTCCTTCCCGGTGTCCGCACCCTCCTGATCTGCAGCTCCTGGCATCTGCATCTGATGTTTATATCTTGATCTGCACACATTTTTCTGTACATCTGATGCACTTTTACTGCTCCATCTGTCTGCCAAGAAAACCGGCTGCTGTGCGGATAAGGGCACGTTCTGTGTCTCCCAGTGCTGTTTTTTCACTTTTAGTCAGAAGGATCACTGCTCCAATAGCGTCACTCGCACACAGGATCGGCTGTATCATTTTCTGGCAAAATGAATCCATAGCGTCGGAAATGACTGATATATTTTCCCTGCTGTCCTGACTGACCATTCTGCCTTTCCTGCCGGCAATGACTGCATCCAGATCAGAACTGATCTCTTTTCCTTCCAGTTCCCGGCTTCCGCTGCCGCATGCCGCCACGACCTGATCACGATCTGTAATACAGGCAGTCAGTCCGGTGGTCTGTACCAGCGCTTCCGCATATTCCGCAGCAAACGTATTCAGCTCTCCAATGGGCGAATATTTTTTCAGGATGATCTGTCCTTCCCTGTCTGTAAAAATCTCCAGTGGCGTTCCTTCCTTGATCCGCAGTGTCTTTCGTATCTCTTTTGGAATCACAACCCTGCCAGATCATCGATCCTGCGAACAATTCCCGTTGCTTTCATCTTCCTGAATTCCTCCTGTATTTTCTGTTCATTGTACGTCAATGTTATGTTAACTATTTGTTTTTCATATGGTTATTATGCGAAAAACTGGGAGAAATATGCATAAAAATCTCTTATTTATCTGTCGCAGGAGCCGCATTGTCGTATGCCTGCTGCAGAAATACTTCCTGAGAATTAAGCGGAGCATTATCGGATGGTTCGATCTTATAAATTCCCTTATTGTTCATGCTCCTTGCTTTTCGATTATCACTGAGCATTGTCACAAACATTTCCTGGATCTGCATACGGATATCCGGATCCTCGATAGGTGCCGCAACTTCTACACGACGAAGAGTATTTCTTGTCATAAAGTCCGCAGAGGAAATATAGATCCTTGCTCTCTCCTGTGTTCCGAAAATATAAATGCGGGAATGTTCCAGAAAACGTCCTACAATACTGATAATGTGGATATTTTCTGTCTGTCCCTTCACTCCCGGGATCAGACAGCAGATACCACGAATCACCATATCAATATGTACTCCTGCACAGGATGCTTCTACAAGCTTGCTCATAATACGTTTATCTGTCAGAGAATTCATTTTCAAGCCAATATATGCCGGTTCTCCGGCCTTCGCATGCTCGATCTCCTCATCGATCATGGCAAGCACTTTGTTCTGAAGACATCTTGGTGCCACAAGAAGATACTCCATATCTTCAACGGTTTCTCCCATTGCCAGTGCCTGGAACACTCTGGCCGCCTCCATACCGATCTTCGGGTCCGCAGTCATCAGAGAAAGATCTGTATACAGACGAGCTGTTTTTTCATTGTAGTTTCCTGTTCCGATCTGTGTATAATATTCCACATTTCCATCTTTTTTCTTCATGATCTGGCAAAGCTTGGAATGTACCTTATAACCATCCAGACCGTAGATCACGTGACAGCCGCATCCTCCAGGAGCCGGGACCATCCAATATTGTTTTCCTCATCAAAACGCGCCTTCAGCTCCACCAGAACGAAAACTTCCTTTCCGTTTTCTGCTGCTTCGATCAGAGCCTCCACAACCTTACTCTGTTTTGCCACACGGTAGAGTGTCATCTTAATGGAAACTACAGCCTCATCATTGGCAGCCTCATGAAGCATTGTAAGAAACGGCTTGATGCTTTCATATGGGTAGGAAAGAAAACGGTCCTTTTTCGCGATCTGGTCAAGGATCGGTTCGTGATTGTTAAACAGAGGAGACTTCTGAGGAATTCTTTTTTCATAAAAAAGCTCTGTTCTTTTTCTCAGGCCATCCTGGATCTGGAATACAAAAGAAAGATCCAGTGGTATATCTCCCCGGAATACATAATTCTTGTCCACTTCCAGATACTCGCAAAGTGTTTCAACAACATCTCCGTCCATTTCTCTTGACAGCTCCAGACGGATCGGTGCCAGTTTCTTTCTTGCCTTGATCAGTTCTACCATAAACTCACGGTAATCCAGATCTTCATCATAAAGAGCATCTGCGTCAATATCCGCATTTCTGGTAATACGAAGCAGGGACTTTGCTTGATGTGATAGCCCTTGAAGATTTTTGAAACAAAGTGAAGGATCAGCTCTTCAGACAACATGTAGGTGCCGGTTTTTCCCGGAACCGGGATCAGACGCTGGATACCTGCACTGCTGCACGGAATGATACCCAGTTCTTTTCTTTTTCCTTTTTGTTTCCAGAACTACTACCGCATAGATCTCCTTATTCCGGAGAAATGGAAACGGCTGTCTTTTTCCGACGATAGACGGAGAAATAACCGGAGCCACCTCTGCTTCAAAATAGCGGTCCAGATAATTGCGATCCTCTTTTTCGATCTTATGGAAATTCAGCATATGTATGCCGTATTGTTCCAGCTTTTCCATGATCTCTTCATAAACAACATCTCTTTTCCGGTTCAGCTTTTTTGTTCTGGCAAGGATCGCGTCCAGCTGTTCCTCCGGCGTCATATTGGTTTTATTTTCACGGATATCCTTTGCCAGAAGCATCTGATCCACCAGAGATCCCACACGTACCATGTAAAATTCATCCAGGTTGCTCTGATAGATAGACGCAAATGTGAGGCGTTCACACAGCGGATTTTCCGGATTCTCAGCCTCCTCAAGTACCCTTTCATTAAACTTCAGCCAGGATAATTCCCTGTTCATGTATATTGTATCTGCCATTTTTTCCTCCTGCGTCGCCATGTATTTTTCTTTTTCGGCCGACTTTGTCTGTATTTATCCGTATCATATCAAGCAGCATCCAGATTTTGCCTGACTGCAGGTTCATGAATGCCTTTGCTTCACGGTTTGCATACAAGTATACTGATCGAATGTTTATTCAATAACAAGACTTTGTAAAATCCTGATAAAATTTTTTTTTGAAATTAGGGGTTGCATTTTTGAATAATAGTGGTATAGTATTCATATACTTGATATGTAGTTTTGAATACTACATGTTATTTTATCAATTTCTACATTGCTATATCGTGAAACGTCACTATGATCCATCATTGATGAACTGATCATGAAGTTGTCCATATGATATAAACAGCAGTTTTTTTGCAGGAGGTGTTTTTATATGAAATTTAAATTAAAAGATCCGGGAAGTGCCATAACCCACGGAATCGGCATGCTTCTTGCCGTGGCCGGAGCCACTCCGCTGATCGTGAAGGCGGCCAGAAGCGCAGACGTTCTCCATGTTTTTGCAGTAAGTGTTTTTATCCTTACCATGATCCTTCTTTACCTGGCAAGCACACTTTACCATTCCGTAAACTCTACAGTCAAGGTGAACCGCCGTCTGAAAAAAATGGATCACATGATGATCTTTGTGATGATCGCCGGCAGCTACACTCCTGTATGCCTGATCGTTCTCCACGGACGCACCGGCTATATCCTCTGTGCCTCGTATGGACGTTGCCATCATCGGAATGATCCTCAAGGCTGCTGGATCAACTGCCCGAAATGGCTTTCCTCTGTGATCTACATTGGAATGGGCTGGCTGTGTGTACTTGCTTTTGTTCCGATCTTCCACAATCTGCCCCGCGCAGGCTTCGGATGGCTCCTTGCCGGCGGTATCATCTATACCATCGGCGGTGTGATCTATGCTTTGAAGCTTCCGATCTTCAATGCGAAGCATAAGAATTTCGGTTCCCACGAAGTATTTCATGTTTTTGTGATGCTGGGAAGTGTGTGCCATTTTGTTGTAATGTATTTCTTCGTAGCCGGTATGGCAATCCACTGAGTTACTCTGTAGTCAGATGGATAAAAGCCTCCTCGAATATCTGCAAAACTTAAAGCCCCGGAATACGGGCAGACCTCAGGAAGTTGAAGTTATGACTTCTCTGAAGTTGCCTCGTGTTCCGGGGCTTCTTATTATACCTGATCCGGCCTGTGATCCCGATGATCTCAGCCGATGGTCAGTGTGGAAAGGCCACTGCAGTTAAAATATGCAAATGCACCTATAGTCTGAACGCTGTCCGCAATGTCAAGCTTTACAAGATTTTCGCAGTCTGCAAATGCATAAGGTCCGATGCTGGTAACGCCTTCCTCGATCCGGACCTCTGTTATCTGTCGCGGTATCCATTCCAGGGGACTTCTTCCTCATTTTGCCATTCATTCATAGCTCCCTGTCCTGTGATCTCGAGACTCCGTTTTCATCAAGCTCCAGGATACGGTATTCTCCTCCGCTCCGCAAAAACCACTCTTTTCTCCTGCCGGATCGATTTCTGTTTCCATATCTTCCGATGCTGCGCTCTCCTCAAATGCTGCTTCCGGCTGATCTTCCTGATCATCCGGGAGCATTTCCTGCGGAATGTCCGCTTCTTCATTTTCCGGAAGCTCTATTTCTTCCGGTATTTCCGATGTATCTTGTGTCTCCGGATTATCCGGTGCCTCTGAAACGTCCGCTGTTTCCGTATCATCCGGTACTGCCGGTTCCTCTGACATGTCTGGTGTCTCTGAGATCTCAGATTTATTTTCCGGTTCTGCTTCGGAAATTTCTGCTGCATCCATTGCCGGAGCTTCTCCTGTTTCAATCCCTGTAATGGATTCTGCCGACAGATCCGTCACAGTATCCGATACAGCTTCTGCTGACTCCTCCGCACTGAATGTATCCGCCGCAAAAACACTTTCCATCCATATCCCGCAGGTCAGCATACTGACTGCTGTAAGCCCTGCAAGTATTTTTTTATTTATCCTCATTTCCATGCCTCTACTTTCTGATCCTTACTGCTTTTACCTTGCTCCAGGAAGAATAGTATTTCTTTGTTCCTGATTTTTTGTATGTGCGGATCCTTACATAATACGTTTTGTTTTTCTGAAGCTTTGTCAGCGTGTATTTCGTTTTGGATACTCCGGCCACTGTTTTTTTGCTGCCGGATCTGAAATTTTTGTTTACGGAATACTGGATCTCATATCCGGTCACGTATCGGTTTTTCTTCCATGTGATCTGCGCTTTTCTGCCGGACAGGTTCTTTGCTGTCGTCAGGGTGGTTCCTGCCGGATTCACTGTGACTGTAATACTCTTTGTGGCGGCATTATATCCTGCTGTGGCAGAAGAACGGATCGTGATCCTTGCACTGCCGGTGAATTTTGCCGCAATGGTGATCCTTCCTTGTTTGTCTACTTTTACAGATTTACTGCTGGAAGAATATTTCAGCTGAGCTTTTCCGGAAGCTTTTGCATTGATGCTGATCTTTCTGGCTTTTGCATACCAGGTCCGCCGGATATTGGATGCTTTGATGGTATTGCTGCGTTTCGTTACTTTGATGGTGCAGAATGTGGAACCGGAGGTATAATTGGTTCCCTTTGCAGCGTATGCCATGATCGCCGCGGTTCCTCCGCCTTTGATGGTTACTTTACCGGTGGATGGATCGACAGCTGCAACTTTCGGGTTGCTGGAACTGTAGGTTATGGTTCCATCTGTTGTTTTTTCAGACAGCACACAGAGGAATGGTTTTGTGCCGTATTTTACAGTTATTGTTTTTTTGTCAAATTTCAGGCTCGGCTCTGTCTGTTCGATGAGGAATCCTGCTTTATAGGTTCCGCTGTAATTTCCGGCTCCTGTGATCTCCAGTTCTGCATTTCCCGCATTGGTGTTATTGCTGCATTTTACGGTGTAATCTGTATTTTTCTGCAGTGTATAGTTTCCATCCATGATGACCATTTCCGGTGTTTTTTCGGTTCCGTCATAGGTGTATTTCTGCTCTGTGATCTTGATATCACACAGCGCAAGGCTTCGTTTTGCCGGACTGTTTGTTTTTGGATCCCATGGCACCCAGGTAATGTTTCCACCGTAATCCTGGAGAATATCCAGAGACCAGGTTTTGTCTGTGTATGGATAGTATACGGTTGCAGTTACATTTTTGAAGATGTTATTTCCGAGTTTCGGGCTGTTGCCGTAGAAATAGATATTCTGCAGATTTTTGCTGTCTGCAAATGCGTTGTCGCCTATTTCTGTTACGTTTTCTTTGATATTCAGATCCACCAGGTTTGTACAGTTACTGAATGCGCCCGGTTCGATCACAGTTGCATTTTCCGGAAGTGATTTTCGGATCTCAAAGGTTATTGTGGCTGTTCCTGTATAATCGCTGTCGGTTTTGGCGATCGCAGTGATCTTTGCTGTTCCTGGATTTACATTATCTGCGAAATATACCTGGTAGTCTTTTCCTTCTGTCAGTGTTTTTTCGTTGTAAGTGATGGTTACTGTCGGTGTTTTTTCGGTTCCATCATATACATAGGTCTGTTCTGACAACTGAATGCTGCAGGCTGACAGATCGATCTTCGCTTTTTCCAGTATCGGAAGCTGTCTGTATTCTTTGTGTGATGCATTTCTCCTGCAAACTCTTTCTGCCTGTCCCGGTTCTGTATAAGTTGCAGCCTTTATTGTTTTCCACTCTCCGTAATCATGGCCTAATGCCGCTGTTGTGGTCTGGGCTTTGAGTACGGTTCCGCAGACGCTGCAGTGACTTCCTTCGGTTTTTCCGGTTGTCTCACAGGTAGCTGCTACTGCTGCGTCTTTCACTACTTTGTGGCCTGTTGCTGCGATCGTTTCTGTGCGTGTTTTCTTGCAGCGGGTACAGGTGTAGGTCTTCGTTCCGGCTGCGGTACAGGTCGCTGCTTTTGTTACCTTTCCTCCGTCCCAGCTGTGGCCTAACGCTGCCACTGTGGTCTGGGCTTTGATCACTGTGTTGCAGACACTGCAATGACTTCCTTCTGTCTTTCCTGCGGTCTCGCAGGTGGCTGCTACCGCCGCGTCTTTTACCGCCTTGTGACCTGTGGCTGCGATCGTTTCTGTGCGTGTCTTTTTGCAGCGGGTACAAGTGTAGATCTTTGTTCCGGCTGTGGTGCAGGTCGCTGCTTTTGTTACTTTTCCACCGTCCCAGCTGTGGCCAAGCGCTGCTGTTGTGGTCTGGGCCTTTATTACTGTATTGCAGACGCTACAGTGACTTCCTTCGGTTTTTCCGGTTGTCTCACAGGTGGCTGCTACCGCTGCGTCTTTCACTGCTTTGTGACCTTCCTTAACAACAGTTCTTGTGCCGAGTTTCTTTAAAGTGCCGCCGCTTCCGGTGCCTGAATTATCAGCATACATCACCCAGATTTCCAGAGTATTATTTCCTTCCTTCAAGCTGCTTCCGGAAATCTTCACTTCATATGCCCTGGCATTCGGGATTGTCTGTGTAGTGGCATTCGCGGATGTAGTATAACTGATTCCATTTACCACATATTTAAAAAGTGAAATCTCTCTTGAACTGTCTCCGGCCCATCCTTTAAGGATAATCTCCTCACTGTCCTTACAGCTGATCTTCGCATTATCAGCCGGTGAAAGAATCTCGTCACCAGACTGTACTTCCTCCGAAGTATCATCATAAAATTCCACACTTACCGTATAAGACTTCTTTGTAACCCCATCCGGCGCTGTAAGCGTATATACAACCGGGCTGGTAAAATCATGCGTCGAACCATTCCAGAAGTCTGAAGAAAGTCCAGTTCCCATACCTGAGCCATAATCAATCGAAGGCTTCAATTTTGTAACATTCGTCCCCTTCGGCACCCGAAGAACGATCGTATCCTCCCGATCGCACCGATAACATCCTGCTTCAGTCCAGGATTTTCCACCTTCTTAAGCACAAAACTGTAAAATGCAGCCTGATCAGAAGGAACCACATGGATCGTCACAGTCACCTGAATACTCTCCTGTGTCTCTGTATCGCTGATCTTATACTGTGAACTGTAATCTCCGGCTGACGCCGTAACAACACCCGTATAGCCAAAAGCATTATATTTTTCTCCGGGCAGATTCGTGCGATTCAATCCTGCCGGCAGCTTTTCCTCAATTACTGTAGTCGCATACGTTCCACTTCCACCAGTCACATTATCTGTGCACAGATACTGCGCCGCACTTTTTCCTACACTGACATACAAATCCAGTGCCGGTACAGTCAGCGGACTCCGCACCGTGATCGTCGATGACGCCACAACTACCGAGCCATACTCTGACGGCAGTTTATCCGTCGCATAAAATACGATCGTACTTCCGCTGTCATCACTTTCCAGAACCTTATCTGCTGCAACCGTTGTAAAGGATCCATTCTTTCCAAAAGCAACATGAACACCATATTTCTCCAGCTCATCCGCTTTAAATATCGGGGTCTGCGTCCCATCATTATATGTGATCTGCAGTTTCACACCGGACAGATCCAGCGTGTTCCCAACTGTAAACTGAGTTTTTGCCGGTGCTGCAAGCACGGAAAGCTTCTTTGCTTTTCTGGCTGTTACCGTAATACTTACCGGAATTTCTTTTCCAAAATAATTGAATATCACGGAGGTATCCTCAGACTTCAGCGGACCTGTTTTATCATAGGAAAAGCCACTGTAAATATATACATAACGTCCACCTATTGTGGCAAAAAAGCTGGCGCCTGAAGGATCAAACTTCTGGTTTTCACTGTATGTCGTCTTCGGATGACCGGAAAGCACAATACTTGTAATATCACTGGCAGATGGTTTTTCGACTGTCATCGACCAGCTGGTCTGTTTTCCCTTATAATTGATCGTCAGTTCCCTTGTCCCCGTTTCCGAATTTTCAAATCCGGCGATCATATCCTTCGTGATCGTTACTGATGTAGAATTATTAACAATAAGCCTTCCCCAATACGCCGGAACTTCTCCCACGTAACATTCTTTCGGTACACCGGAAACAGACAGCGATCTGATCGCCGATGCATCTGCACGTTCCGGCAGTCCATCCTTGGAAATCTGCCAGTCTCCGTCAAAGCTCCAGCCTTTATATGAGTTCGGATTCTTCATCTGCTCTGCTGTAAGAACACCACCTGTTGTAAGCGTCTGTTCCGTGTTTGTCCCAATGAGCGCTCCCTGGCCGTTTTTACCATAACAGTCCGAAACATGTCCATTCAGACCGATAGCAGAATTGAGTACATTTGCATTTACCTGTGCACAGATCTGACCTGTAACTGCTGTTCCGCCAGTCACGCGAAGCGTACCTGTAAAAGCACACTGTTTCACATATCCGCCCATGTTTCCAAACTGTTCGATCCGGCCGGCAATGCCTCCAAGGTAAACCTGATAAGAATTTCCGTTAGCCTGTGTGACAGAAAGATTTCCTCCTGCAACACATTTTTCAATAGTACCAATGTTTACTCCTGCGATACCACCAACATAGCTGTCTGTAGCTGTCATGGATATGGAAATATTTACTCCGGACGAACAGCCGCTGATAGTACCGGCCACCTCATTCTCTCCGACAATCCCGCCAAAAGCCGGATGGCTCATGGAACTGGTAGAGCCCATATGTCCTGTTACCGTTCCGGTTACCCTGCAATCCTGGATCTTACCGGTATTATACTGTGCCACAACACCATGGATATCATGACTGTCATAATCAAAATCCGCAACAATATTCAGATCCTTTATCGTTCCTGCATTCTGCTGGATCAGAGGCTTTTGGAGACCGGTTATTGTGAAACCGGCTCCGTCCAGCGTTCCACTGAAATACGATGCCGAAAAATTTGTCCTTCCGTCTGTACTGATATTTTTTGTCAGACGATAGTATGCTCCCTGGTTTGCCTGAATCAGATTAAGATCATCGATCGAAGATATCTTATATGGATTTGCAAACGTACCATCTCCCTCTGCCGGTGCAAGGGAAGAGCTTCTGCTTCCAATGATACGATAAACAATCCCTGCGGAGCCATCCGTCGGAACGGTAAACTTACCGTTCGACAGCTTCACCAGGATTGCCGATGCTGCCGGCAATGTATGGTTTTCATTGCTGTCCCCTGCATAAACCGGAAATGTCGCTGCCTTTGCCGCAGCAATGGTATCCCCGTAAAAGCTGTATTTACCGGAGCTCTCACCGGCTGCAACTGCCGTATAAAAATCCGCCATAAGCTCCTTAAAAGAAACTCCGGTTACTTTCTCCAGATATTGCTCACAGCTGAGAGAAGAAGCATCGATCGTATAAAACTTTGGAAGCACCTTCATAGGCTGATAGCTTCCTGCCATCCGGTCGATAACATATCTTACAAAAAGATACGGCATTCCATAGTCCTGTGCATTGTCATCCCGGTAATTCTCGTAGATCAGCGAAGATCCTGAACGGATGACCGTATTACTTCCAATACCATTCAGCCAGCCGCTGCTGTCCGTTCCTCCCCAGAGATAGTCCATGACAGCCACTGCAAGACCCTCATTCAGCCACGAATATCTGCCGGTACTCATAAATCCGGTTTTCAGCCAGAGGATTGCATGCTGTCCCTCATGAACAAGAAGGCCATTTCGCTTTGACATCTCCCCCGAAACATAAGAGGATGCTGACGGTGTGTTGATATGGATTGCTGTGATCCCTTCATCATACATATACATACCGCTGGCGCTGCTTAAAGACTCCAGCAGGATCGACAGCTTGCCTGAGCCATCCTGTGCCGGAAAATCACCTGCACAGAGCTGGTTAAGGATACGGTAAGGCTGACCATCGTAGACAGCTGCCATATCCGCAGCAATCAGAGATGTTTTCCCTGCGGTATCGTAATCTGCCTTCAGGGTCTCATCCATCCACACATAGCAGTGTTCCCCAACTCCGATGCATACATATGTTTTTCCATATGTATCATGGCCGTTAGTTCTATAGATGTACTTTTTTTTCACCTACCTGATAGGTGGTCGCCGCAGCCTGTACAGCAGTCAGCATCGGTTGGTCATCCTGCATGTATGCCTGCAGCTGATCATCCTCCAAACTCTGTACCTGCCCCACATCTGCTGCCTCTCCCGCAGTTCCCTCTGTTGCCGCCTGCGCCGATGCATTGCTTCCACCCTGCACGACTGCATAATCTTCTGCTTCAGAGTCCGCCGCCTGTGCCGATGTCCCGTCAAACTGCAAGGTTCCCGTATTTCCGGGATTTGTGGTATCTGTGTTAATGATAACTGCATATTCCCCGGAAAATGTTTCTCCTGGCTTACCCTCCTGAACTGCTGCAAAAACCTCTGTTCCGCAAAATAACCCCAGAAACAGAAAACAGCACATAAGCCGGAGACAAAAATCTTTTGTCTTTTTCATCCTCTTTCCTTTCCTCTTCTCAGCTGACTGAGTTCTTTGATTTTTGTGTTTATTCTACCATGTTCACAATATTCACACAATTCCAAATATTTGATTTTTATTATCATAAAGCGTCTTTTTCTGCCTCCGTTGCAGCTGCCCGCCTGCCGTGTATACAAAAAGAGCGATAAGCTCTGATATTGGTATCGTGCAGAACTTTTCGCTCTTATTGAACTACTCTTATTGATATTCAGCATGACTGCCTTCAGCTCCAGTGACGGGTCTGCATCCGGAATTGAAAAGATTTCCGACAGTTTCAGAACTTCATCAACTCCAGCTTCTTCTCCCTGGTCAGCTGCTTGATCCGGTACTCCCGGCTCATGGCCTCCTCCTTTGTGGCAAAGCCTTCGTAATACACCAGCTTCACCGGCCTTTTGGCCCGGGTATATTTGGCGCCTGCTTTGCCTTCATTATGGGCTTTCATCCGCCTGGCAAGGCAGTTTGTCCAGCCGGTGTAGAGCGTGCCGTCCGCACACTGCACGATGTATGTATAGTTCATAGCAGTCTCCTCTTCTATAAAAAATTTATGCAATACAATGCCAAATGCCAGTACATCTTCAGTAACATCAACCCTGATATTTGCCTTCCTGTAAAACAAATATCTGAACACTTTTCTGGACAGTGTGATCTGTCTTCCGTGATATTTCCTCTCCTGTAAAACAAACATCCAGTCGGCCGCATTCTTTCTATGTAAAGACAGCCACCAACATTTCTTCAGCAGCCGTCCTTCTATCCTCAAGCAGCCGGCACAATTCATGTATTTCACTTACATCAAAAAAATAAAAGCAGGTCGGGATTCCGGCTGCGGATTTTCCCACCTGCTTTATTATACGGTCATTTCTTATTTCTGTGAATATGGAATTCACTGCATAGCTGCTCTATAGGTATTCGTATTCTGATCTTGCTGTATTTCACGATCAATAAGCTCTGCCTACTCCATCACATAATTCTTCAGCACATAAATCTTCCCATCACACTCCACAGCCTCCACCTTCACAGTCTGCTCATCCGTTTCCGGATAATACCTGGTAGAAAAAACAATTTCTCCACCATTCACATAGATTTCCACTGCTGTGGTATCTGCAAGGATTCTGAAAGCTTCAACCTTACCGGACGGAACATGCGCCTTACGTACTTTACGTCCGGCACCGGCCTTCTCGGAGAGAGTTAAGATCACATCTCCGTCCTGATATTCCAGGAAGAGATTTTCCCCAAGGCTCACTTTACCCTGCTCACCTTTTACCTGAACATCCAGATCAAACGGTCCATTCACCGGAATCTCCGCACTGGAACCGCTGACAGAAACGCCAGTCTTTCTCAGCCCGTTCAGTTCTTCCACCGGATACTGATAAAGCATTCCGTTTTTATACGTAACTTCCCTTGGAACAGTCAGGCAATGCTGCCAGCCTTCGCTCTCTGCTGTAGGATTCACATACTCCTCATCTGCATCCGGCATTCCCATCCAGCCGATCAGGATCCGTCTGCCCTTTCCATCCTGAAATGTCTGGGGTGCATAGAAATCAAAGCCGTGGTCCCATTCCCGGAAAGCTTTTTCCTCCGGCTTTCCATCCTTCAGGATAAAGTATCCGGACTGATAGATGTTCTGAAAACGGAACTCTTCTCTGGTCAGTCCCTGGGGAGATACAGAAAGCACCTCCTGTCCCTCAAGAGTGAAAAAATCCGGGCACTCCCACATGTATCCGAATGTCTTCTCCGTAGTAAGCTCACTGTCAAATTTCCAGTTCTTCAGATCTTCGGATCTGTAAAAGTACGGCGCCCTGGTCGCTTTTCTGACGGCCGCCAAGGATCATCCGGTACTCTTCCCCCTCCTTCCAGACCTTCGGGTCACGGATGTGGCAGGTGTAATTCTCCGGATAATCCTCACAGGAAACTGCAACCTCCTTTGTTCCGAAATGAAGGCCGTCCGCACTCTCCACATGAAGAGTGCTGGACTGTCTTCCGTTATTGATATAATCATAATCTCCATCCATCTTGATGTTTCCTGTGTAGAAAAGATGAAGCTTATCTTTCTCCGCAATGGCAGAGCTGAGTAAACACCATGACAGTCATAAATGCTGTCCGGCAGAAGCGGAACCCCTTCATATCTCCAGCTGATCATATCTTCACTGGAGTAATGCCCCCAGAATTTCAGTCCACCGTTGGCCTCAAACGGAGAATACTGGAAAAACACATGATATCTTCCCTTGTACCAGCATAATCCGTTCGGGTCATTGAGCCATCCCACAGGCGGCATCAGATGATGGGTCAGACGGTTTGTCTGCATCGTCCTGGCAACTGCTACCGTTTCCTCGATTTTTCGCACTTCCTCTGCAAGGACCTTGGTCAGAGAACTCATTTTATTTTACCTCCAGTACTTCAGAACCATTATTTACTATTCCTTCTGCAAGCATTTTTACTTCTTCATAATCATCGGTATTGGTTACGATCAGCGGTGTGGTCACATCATAGCCGGCTGCCTTAATAGCATCCATATCAAAGGTGATCAGTGTCTGGCCTTTTTTGACCACGTCACCGTCCTTTACATGAGCGGTGTAGAATTTACCGCCAAGTTCAACGGTGTCAACGCCGATATGGATCAGCAGCTCCAGACCACTTTCTGTTGCAAGCCCGATGGCATGCTTTGTGTCAAAAATTGTAGAAACCGTAGCGTCACAGGGTGCTTTTACTTCACCTTTGGACGGAATCACTGCCATGCCCCTTCCAAGGACTTCAGATGCAAAGGTTGCATCCTTTACTTCTGAAAGCGGGATCGCAGTTCCCTCAAGCGGGCTGTAGAGGGTCTGTGCACCTGTCTCTGAAGTTTTCTCCTGGGCAATTTCTGCCGGAGCATCTGATTTTTTCTCTGCTTCAATATTTTTTTCAGTTGTTTCCTGTACTTCATCCTTATATCCGAACATCCAGGTAAGCACAAAAGCCACACCAAATGCGATGGCAAACATCAGGATATAACCAACTGGATTATTCAAGCACAGCAGGATTCCGAAGATACCGGTAACACCTGTTCCTGTGGCACCAAGACTGCTAATGGAGGCAAAAAGTGCTCCGCATGCACCACCCAGGCAGCCCATGATAAACGGCTTTCCGAAGCGGATGTTTACACCGAAGATTGCCGGCTCTGTGATTCCCATGCATGCGCTTAAGGCAGAAGGAACAGCCATGGATTTGATCTTCTGATTTCTGGATTTCAGGCCTACAGCAAGAGCTGCACCACCCTGTGCAATGTTAGCTGCAGATGCAAGTGGCAGCCAGTAGGTAACGCCGAATTTGGCCAGCTGTCCAAGGTCAATGATAGTGTACATGTGATGAACACCAGCAACAACAGTCGGTGCATAAAAGGCACCCATGATAAAGCTTCCGATTCCAAATGGCAGTGCGATCAGCCACTGGATTCCATCCAGAAGTCCGTTCTCAACAGCTACGAAGATCGGTCCGATAATGGAAAGTGTAAGATAACCGGTTACAAAAACACTGACAAGTGGTGTTACAAAAAGATCGAACATTGCAGGTACGATCTTATGAAGTCTTTTCTCGATCTGTGCCAGTACCCATACTGCAATGATAACCGGGATTACATGTCCCTGATATCCCACCATGTCAATGGAGTAAAGTCCAAACCATACCTTCTGCGTTGCCTGCACACCCTCTGTTGCAACAGTCCAGGCATTCTGCAGATTTGGATGGATCATGATCATACCGATAACCGCACCCAGATAAGGTTGGCACCGAACACCTTCGCACCACTGTAAGCGATAAGGATCGGCAGAAATGTATACGCTGTGTTACTGAAAAGCTGTGCAAATACATAAATGGAACCATTGGTGTTAATATTCAGGAAGCCGTTGTTTACCATGAAGTTCAGGGCTTCCATGATTCCCATCAAAAATCCGCTGGCTACGATAGCTGGGATGATCGGGACAAAAATATCTCCCAGTGTCTTGATCAGTCTCTGTATCGGATTAGCCTTGGATGCTGCCACCTTCTTAAGCTCATCCTTACTACTCTCTGATATTCCGGCGATCTGGATAAATTCATCATAAACCTTGTTTACAACTCCTGTTCCCAGGATGATCTGCATCTGTCCCTGTGCGAAAAACACGCCCTTCACACCGTCGATGTTCTCTACATATTCCTTATCCGCCTTGTCATTATCCGCAATGACCAGACGAAGCCTTGTTGCACAGTGCGCCGCGGAAATGATGTTTTCTTTCTTTCCTACATGATCATAGATTTCCTGTGCTGTCTTTCTGTAATCCATGTCCTTCCTCCTTTTCTGCTACTGTTCCCGGACAGTCATCTCTTTCTGCTTTCCCTTTCTTCGGATCAGATCTGTCTGTTCTTTCTTCAGCTTCCCGGGATTTATTATCTCTGATCCATTGTTTTTCATTTATTTATGAGATTGATTTCATATATCTATTCATACAAGGAACGGTAATCTTTCCATTTTTTTAAGTTTTTTGATGATTTTAGCACTTTTCAATGGTTTGTTTTATGTTGTTGCTTGTGTTCTTATGTGGAATCGTTCTCATATCTTACTTGTATTATAACTACTGCATTATTATTTGTAAATCCGCAACATCGCACAAATTTCTTCGGTCAAAATTGTACATATTTCATAAGAACAGATGCAAGACAGACAAACCAGTCAGGACATCGCAGAAAAAATCTGGCATTTTTCTGTGTTTGCTCAGCCATAACACAGCACCACACAAAAAGAAGCAGGTCTTTTTCTCCCAAAAGATCTGCTCCTGTTCCACAATAGCTTATAATTTCTTCCTCTATCTGCGAGGATATTCTCTGTTACCTGTGAGATTCCCGTTCCACAAGTTCACATCCCATTTTTATTTCCTTGCTGATCCCGGTATCGTTCTCAATAAGATCAGCCAGCATGGCTGCTGCCTCCATTCCGCTGGTCTTATAATAAAAATGTACCGTTGTCAGCTTCGGTTCCACGATCTTACCCGGAACTCCATCCCCAATCCCTGCGATCTGAACATCCTCGGGAATGCGAAGCCCGATCTCCTTCAAATAAGTCATGGCTCCCACCGCCATAGTATCCGTAGCACACACAAGAGAATCTATGGAAGGCTCCTCCTCAAAAAGCTCCTTCGCCATCTCATACCCGGAATCCATGGTAAAGCTTCCGATCTTCATCCTCTCCGGCACGACCTCCAGCTTAGCTTTATGGATAGCATCCATAAAACCCTTTTTCCTGCAGGCACCAACTGCCTCGTCCTTATCTGTAACGCCGATATAGGCAAACTTTTTCCCCTTCTCCGCCAGCTTCTCCGTGACCTGAAAAGCTGCTTTATGATCATCCTGATAAATACATGGATATCCGTCCAGATGCTGTCCCAGGATCACGATCGGTACCTTATAATCCTTCAGCATCTGTTTATGCTTTCTGGTAAACATGGTAGCAATAAAAACCACTCCGTCCACCTGACGTTCTTTAAACAGAGAAAGGTATTTCAGCTCTTCTTCCACATCATTATTGGTATTGGCCAGAATAAGCTGATATCCTCTCCGTGTAAGAATATCACTGATCCCTGTCACCTCACGGCTTATGGTATCTGAATTGATCTTTGGAAGGATGACACCGATGAGACTGGTTTTTTTGGTCCGCAGTGTCTGTGCCTGGAGGATGGCTGATATCCTGTCTCCTGGATCACCCTGCGGATGACTTCCTTTTTTTCACTGCTGACATATCCATTATTCAAATATCTGGATACCGTAGCTCTGGAAACTCCGGCAAGCCTGGCTATTTCATTAATGTTCATAACTTATGTACCTCTTCTTTTGTCCTGTTATATCTGTCCTTGTATGCATATTTATAATATAGATTATACACGGTTTCTTTCCGGTAAAAAAGATTCTTTTCCTATGTAAATGGAAATTTTTATTACTGCTCACTCCGTTCTCACTAATACGCTTCACAACGCAAAGGATACGGGATGCATATATCTCCCATCCCGTATCTCCATACTCTGTTTCCAAAAATCTCCCCGGCATATCTGTTTTTCGGTTTTCCCTGTCATTCCAGATATTCAAACGGATCTACCGGCACGCCATCCTTTTTCATTGCAAAATAAAGATTCGGGCCTTCTACAGAATAATATTTGGTAGGTGCACTGATATTTCCGATCACTTCACCCTCCTTTATTGTGTCACCTTCTGCCACAGTAAGGTCCTTCAGCTGCCCATATACTGCCTGATAACCATTTCCCAGCTCCATAGTCACAGTCGTTCCCGTACAGGCATCCTGTACAACAGAAAGCACCTGACCATCTGCCGCCGCATACACCGGCGCATCCTCACTGCCTGCAAAGCAATGGCAGAGCTCACACGATACTGATCCAAAGTCGGATAATATACGGTTTCATCCATATTGTAATCCACAAGAACCGTTCCTCTGACCGGCCATTCCATAATGGAATCCTCCGTAAAATCCAAAGCCTGTGCCGCAATTCCGACAGCTGAGGTCTCTGCGGTATCTGTGGAAGCTCCAGCTCCGTTATTCACCGCTCCCTCTGCCGATGTATTTCCGGCATTATCTGCTGTATTTCCAGTGCCATCTGTGCGGCTTCTGTCTGCACCTGCCGCCGCAGACACGCTCCTATCATCCGTACCACTTCCATTATCTGCATCTGCCGCTGCATTTTCGGCTGTACCACTTCCTGCAGTCTCACGGATGCTTCCTGTCACTCCATCTGCTCCGGCTTCTGAAGCTCCTGACAGACCTGCTTCATCTCCGGTTTCTCCATCAGAGATCTCATCCTGTGCTACATCCTGCCAGCCATCTCCGGCAGCTGCCGCATCCTCTGCGTTTTCCCCGTCCGAAAGCTCCTCTTCCAGCCCGGTCTCTTCTACCTGTACAGAATTTTCCTCCTGGGGATTTTCTGCGATGGGCTTTGTTCCAAGCTGATAAACAGTAATCCCAAGTGCCGCCACTGCTGCCAGAACACCTCCGTTGATAATACCTCTCACGATTTTACTTTTCATATTCTTTCCACCTCTGTCTGATATGTTCATTTTCAGTAACAGAAAAAACAGTAAAGCTGCCGTTTCGGTCACCATTTCTATATCTATAGAGTGTCCAGAATATGGCTGTCTATTCATTTTTTGAATATTTTTTATCAGACGTTGCTTCGGATGCCTGACTTTCTTTAATCCTCAGCTTTCAGCTCCATCTCCGGAAAATATTTTTTCAGGATCTCCTCCGCACTGCTTCCGTTTTTTGCCATCTCATTTCCACCAAACTGGGAAAATCCCACACCATGACCGCTGCCACGCACTCGCAGATAATAAATATCATCCTTTTTCTTCAAACTGAAATTCGCGGATTCCAGTCCCATTCCCGCTGCAAAGCTTTCTCCCTCCAGAAGTGTTTCCCCAATCGTAAGCTCTGTCACATAACCGGCACTGTCCCGTTTTTTGATCTTCAGCTCCCCGGAAAGCTGCCCCTCAGGAATTTCCACGATTTTTTTATGATCCGGAGATTTTTTGTCCTCACTGCTATCTGCCGATTTCAGATATGTATACGCCTCATCATGAAAAGCTTCTTCCCCGCTGCGGGTTTTCCCTGCGCTTCTCTTATGCCAGGGAGTCAGCCTCACTTTTCCTTCATATGTAAGTACCTGTCCATCCGTCTCTTTTGCTGCCTGCTCATAGATCTGCCTTTTTTCTGCAAAAAAATATCTCCAGACTTCCTCTGTACTTCCGTTTTCCCTCAGGATCTCTGCCAGATTTTTCCCCTCACCCAGCCACCTTTGAATATTCGACCGTGCAATCACAGTCTGCGCTTTTATGGTTTCTTTTTTCATATCCGGGGAAATCTGCGAAAAAACAATGACCGGGAGATATTCTTCCATATCCGGCACCCTCTCTGCCAGGACCCTCTCCGGTCCATTAATGGTTGCCGCCGAAAAATAAGGAAGAACAATTGCTAAAAACACCAGACAATATCGAAGAAGCGCATATTTTTTCATAAAAACACCATAAGCGTTCTTTTTCCTAATATATGTTCTTTTGCCAAAAATTATTATTTGCTGTATACTATAGCGGTTCCATGAATCAATGCATCAAAAAAAAAGTTATTCCGAACATGCTGCAGTAATTTATGGAAATGCTATGTATCAATCCAAAAAGTATCTGCAGCGATCAGTCCTGCTCACCGCTTATTGCTTGCCACGAATGGAGGTATCACACACCATGCTTGCCATCTTTCTCGCACCATTATATATTCTCATTAATATTTATATCGTCCGCTGGATGATTTTGTGGATGGGTGCCTGCACTCATTTTTTCCAGACCTTTGCGTTCCGGGCATGCTTTGCAGGTGTTTATATTTTTCTGTCCGCTTCTCTTCTGACCTGTTTTCTCATCCGGAAGCCCCCTGCGCTCCATCGCTTCCTGAAAAATACGGCAAATTATTTTCAGGGAACATTTCTTTACATCCTGATCGTAATCGTAACTACAGATCTCTGCAGACTGATCCTGAAGCATACGCTTCATCCGGCCTGGATGTATTCCCGGAAAGCCTTCGTAATCACAGGCGCTGTCTGCACTCTTCTGATCATTGGTGTCAGTCTCTATGGGATTTTTAATCAATGGAATATTAAGACAAAAACTTATGATGTGAAAATAGACAAGCAGGTGAAGGGAATGGACTCCCTGAAGATCGTCCTGCTCGCAGACATTCATTTCGGTTACAGTATCGGAGAAAAACATGCCGGGCTTCTTGTAAAAAAGATCAACGCCGAAGATCCGGATCTGATCTGTATTGCAGGCGATATTTTTGATAACGAATATGAAGGGATCAAAACCCGAAAAAAACAGCGGCCATTCTCCGTTCGCTGAAATCCAGATACGGCGTTTATGCCTGTTGGGGCAACCATGATCTCAGCGAACCGATTCTGGCCGGTTTTACCTTCCGCAATGCAAAAAAAGATTATGATGATCCCAGAATGCGGAATTTTCTGGAATCTGCCAACATCCGGCTTCTCGATGACGAAACCGTCCTCATAGATAAACGGTTTTATCTGACAGGCCGTAAGGATCCTTCACGCTGCCGAAAAATGTCCGATACCCGTAAGGATCCTGACCAGCTTACAGCCTACCTTGACAAAACACTCCCGATTATTTTTATGGATCATCACCCGGTCAGCTGGATGAAGTGGCAGCCGCAGGCGCAGACCTTGATCTCTGCGGCCATACTCATGACGGCCAACTGTTCCCTCTGAACATCATCACCGGCTGATCTGGGAAAATTCCTGCGGTTACCTGAAAAAGGGGACTATGCACAACATCGTTACCTCCGGTGCCGGCATATGGGGCCCGAATATGCGTACTGCCACAAACAGCGAGATCTGTTCGATCACAGTACATTTTTATCCTGCCAGACCTAACTCCTCTGATCCCTCATAAATATCTTCCACCGGCAGCTCCTCCGCACTCTCACTATCCTCTTCTGTTATTTCTGTTCCGTCATTTTCTTCTTCCGTTTCAGAGTCCTTCGGAAACTCAATTACTTCAGCCGTATCACCACTTTCTGATATCTCCGGCTCTTCACTGGAATCATCAAATATCTCTTCCTCAGTATTATCGTCCGTCTTTCCTTCTTCAGAACTCATATTGAGTTCCTCGCTGCTCTCTTCTTCAGCTTTCTTTTCACTGTTTCGGATGATCTCAAGGGCTTCTGTTTCTGAAATAATGCCTGAATTATCTTCCATTGCATTTGCTTCCGGCACTTCATAATCATATACAAAGGTATTGACTGGCATAAGCTTGTTTGACTGCACATCATAGTCAAATACATGCCACAGGTATCCTTCCCTGTTAACCGGTACATTTGCCTGGTAGATCTGTTTTCCACCCCGGTAAACGGTTACTTTGGCTGACGAAGCAGATAATTCTGTACTCGCATCATCTTCACCGTTTGTATAATCGTATACATAAAAGCTATATTTTCTTCCGGTGAAGCCTTTGTATATGGTTGTTGTTTCCGGTCCATAGCTGCTTGTATCATCCAGATCCAGATTTGCTATTACATCTCCATCCTCTGAATATGCATTTTTATCCCTGTAGTATACATGGAAGTAGTCATCTCCGTTTTCATCAGTAGGTCCCAGCAGATGAGAATCCAGGTCTCGCGGAGTTTCTCCCCATGTAAGCACGATCTGAAGAAGTCCCTCATCTCCTGCACTGATATTGGTCGGTGACATTGTTACATCACGTTCACTGCATGCATTTGCCTGAACTACAACATTGATATGGGCAGAAACAAAATCTTCATTGCTTGCATTCAGCGTATAGTTTCCGGCTGGCACGGTCAACGTATAGGTTCCATCTGCTGATACGCCTTCTTTCACAGTCTCTCCGATCACATTATCCCAGCCCTTACGTAATTCATAAGTTACATTTTCTATATTTCCACCGGTCATGGAATGAATAAATCTTCCACTCAGCTCACCATCTCCGGCTTCTGCTCTGGATACCATCAGGAAAGATTCTGCGTATGTGATCTGGTTCGCTGATACTTCCATGGAACTGCTCTCATATTTCTGGTAACCGGTTGCTGTGACAACAATTTTGTAGGTTCCTTCATCAAGATCATTAAATGAATAAGTTCCATCTTCTTTCGTGAAAGTTTTTTCAACCTTGACTGTTCCGGAATATGCTTCCACGCTGGCATTTTTTACAGGAGCTTTGCTGTTTGAATCCAAAACGCTTCCCTCAATGCTTCCGGCTCCGACTGTACATTTATCTACCAGTGTTCCATTTTCAAAATGAACCTTCAATTTTAGTGGATTATCGTCATCATCAGACAGAAAATCCTTGGACAACGTATAATGCCATACCGTTTTCAGGAACTTTCCGACCACCGTATCCGGATTCAACTCACCCGCTGCGTAAATATAGGTTCTTACATCAGAACAAAGCACATTTCCGGCATCACGAACTGTATAGGATACGCTTGCCTTTGCCGCAGGTCCTACCTTAATATCAATTCCTGCCAGATCCCATGTCTCCAATGCAGTCAGATTTAATCCAAACTGAAGACCGCATTTCGCAGATCCTTCTATTGTGACCGGTGTCAAAGTCTGACTGAAATCATGGATAAATCTTCCATTTCCATCTTTGAATTCATATCCGCCAGTTGCTTCAACGGAATATTTCACAACAAACTGCCCGGACACATCATAAAACAGAGAAACCACCAGATCTGCAGAAAGACCAGTTGTACCAAGCTTTATAGGAACTCGTCCCAGTTCAAGTACATCGCTGACTGTTTCCATAGTTCCACTTGCATGTTTGATCTGCTGCTCTGAATTCACGCCACTTATATAAAGTCCGCCTTCGAAATCAGCTTTTCCTGTAACTGACGCAATAAAATGCCTTACCTCTATCTTTCCCCAGCTAAATCCGGCATCCAGCTTACAGCTTACATCCGGAATCGTAACAGCAACAGAACCGGACAGCTTCACCTTATCATTAAATTTATGATTAAGATCAAATTTCAATTTACCTGGAACTGGAATACTTCCGCCGAGAGTAAGTCCTCCTGCCGGCACCTCACTTGAATTTTCCGGAATATACTCATATTGAACGCCCTCTGCAGTTACCTGCATATTTTCCGGATCTGCAATTCCTGCACCTTCAAAATCAATTGATTTGTAAACCTCTGAAATATCATCCGGTTTGCCGGCCTTAATGATCAGACGTCCCTGTCCGTCCTTTGTGATATTCTGGACTTTTAATGCAATATCTGTATCTGTTCCCATTTCCTTTGCAGAAAACAGTACAACCTTTCCGGTTTCCAGATTTTTATAAGCATTTCCATCTTTTACTGTGATCGTATAAGTTCCGTCACTGTTCTGGACAACATTGTATATATTTTTGGAAGTATCTTTGACTTCAACTACATTTGTTGCATAGGTGACCTTGCTGTCATAATTCTCATCGATTACTGAGTCCTCAGTGATCTGGTCGATAGCTTTTAAGATCTGAGCTGCATCATTTCCGTTAATTGCCTTCTCCGGTTCAAAGGTATCTCCATTCAGAGACAGCATATTCTTTTTCAGTGCAATAGCTACAACATTTTTATACCTGATCTGAGCCGCATCTGCACATGTCGGTTCTTCATCCGTAGTTTCATATCCCATAAGCATTACTGCTGTATATGCGGCAAACTCTCTTGTTGCATATTCATCAGGATAAAAATATGGAACATCCTGCTCATCGGTTTCATCGGGAATGATTCCCATAGTTTTTGCAATTTCTGCTGCGATTCCATTTTCATTTTCTCTGGTATCAGCATAATAATAATTTTTGCTGTCAAACTGCTCTTCATACTTGCAGCCAACTTTATCCAGAAGAAGTTTTACCCATTCACCTCTGGTGTATTCATGTCCGGAATCCTGCACGTATTTTTTCGTAACAAAAATCCTTGCAAAGATTTTTATTCCTTTTACTTTGGCAACGATCGATGTATTTCCCTCTCCGACTGCCTGGACAACACCTGTTTTTGTTACTGTTGCAATTTTCTGATCAGCAGATGACCAGCTTACTTTAACACCTTTTTCCTTAAAACCAAGCTGGATACTTTCCCCTTCTTCCAGAGTAGCTTTTTGATTTTTCAGTGTTGGTTTCACAACTGTTATCTTACATCGATATGTTCTCTTCTTAGAATCTTTAAAGGTTACTGTACATGTTCCTGTTCCTGTTACAGAAACCGTACCATCTTTTTTTACCTTGGCAACCTTTGTATTTGAACTTGAGGCAGTTTTGATCACATCACCCTTTATCGAAAGTTTCCTGGATGTATTCGCTGTTCCCCATACAAATTTTAAGCTCTTTGCAGACAGATAAGGATTTTTTACCGTAACCTTACAGGTATATACTTTTTTTCCTATTTTAGCTTTAACCACGGTTGTTCCGGTTTTTACTGCTGTTATTTTTCCCTTAGAGCTGACTTTAACGATTTTTTTATTGGCAGAACTCCATACCGTCTTTCCCGAAACACCGTTTACTTTTAACTGCAGACTTTTTCCCTTTACATACAATACGGCTTTTTTCACTGACATTCCCGGGCTTTTTACTGTAACCTTACAGGTTAATGTCTTTTTGGCAATTCTGGCCTTTACTGTTGCGGTTCCGGTCTTCACAGCCGTTATCTTTCCCTTTGACGAAACCTTTACAACTTTATTATTGGAAGAAGACCATTTCACGGCTTTCTTCCAGTTTACAACCTTTAACTGTGATGTTTTTCCCACGTACAAAACCTTTTTTGTACTGTTCAGTCTGGGATTTGCAGCTGCATTTGCTGGCATGCTGATTCCTAAGATCAACATCAGGATCAGCATCAGCGGCAGCAATTTTTTTGATGCACTTTTTCTCTTCATAAGCACTTTTCCCTTCTGCTGTACTATGCTATAATGTTCACCAATTATAAATTTTCGAGATCATTCGAAATCATTTATAATTAATCCCCCGTAAATTATCAGACTATCAACCAAGAAAGGAGAAAAATCATGAATGTCACCGTAAATCCAAAAGCACGCCAAATTTTACCGGTTATTCTGGGCTGCTGCGTAATCGGAACTGTTTTTTTTCTGGCAATAACTATCTGTTCCGCCATAAAATATCATGATTACGTACCTGTAGATGCTGTTATATCATCTGTCAGCCGCTCAAATAATCCTAACAAGCCTCATAGTTCCAATTATCATAACTATGTGAAGTACTCTTACACCTACAAGGAACAAAACTACACAGCTGACCGAATCGAGTTTTTACGCCTCGGCAAAGCCCCCGGAAAGCATGTTCAGATTAAATGTGATCCGCAGAATCCAAACCAGATCCAGAATATCTATTCTATGACCATCTCTATTGTCTTCCTAGTAATCCTGCTCATAACAGATTTCCTGCTCATTCTTATGATAAAGTCTTAATACTGTACAGCTATGCTCTAATTATATAACATTTTTATCTCTTGAACTTTGTCAAATTTGTCGCAAAGTGAACATTTTTTTGTCGAAAATGTCCATAATATTTTTTTATCGCATTGACATACTCCTACCATTGAAATCCTACTCGATGGCTCTGCTGATTCGTTCGTCAGTACGTAATTTTCTATGATATAAAAAAGGCGGTTACGCTGAATCACAACGTAACCGTCTTCCTTTATACTATACTCGCACAGATATAAAACAAAATTCCCACCTACTGCCTTGAGCAATAAATGGGAATTTATCTGATCCACTTAAAAAGTGAGGCATCGGGGATTCGAACCCCGGACAACTTGATTAAAAGTCAAGTGCTCTACCGACTGAGCTAATACCCCATATTAAATTAATTAATACTCAGGCTTTTTCTAACCAGCCGTTCGTATGTTTTACATTAAAACATGCCCAGAGCCGGAATCGAACCAGCGACACGAGGATTTTCAGTCCTCTGCTCTACCAACTGAGCTATCTGGGCATAAGTAGCGGGGACAGGATTTGAACCTATGACCTTCGGGTTATGAGCCCGACGAGCTTCCAGACTGCTCCACCCCGCGTTATTAAATGTTAAAAGCCGATGATCGGACTCGAACCGATAACCTGCTGATTACAAATCAGCTGCTCTGCCAATTGAGCCACATCGGCATTTAAGTGGATGGAGAAGGATTCGAACCTTCGAAGGCGGTGCCAACAGATTTACAGTCTGCCCCCTTTGGCCACTCGGGAATCCATCCATAATCTATGGGACCTATAGGGCTCGAACCTATGACCCTCTGCTTGTAAGGCAGATGCTCTCCCAGCTGAGCTAAGATCCCATATTTAATTCGTTACAGCTAAGCTGTAACGACCCAGAAGAGACTCGAACTCTCGACCTCCGCCGTGACAGGGCGGCGCTCTAACCAACTGAGCCACTGGGCCATTTTAAGGTTTGTACCTTAAAAACTACATACATGCTTGTTGATCGTTAATCAAACTCTTTGAATCAATTCTTAACCTGCGTTTCTTGGTCAAGCCCTCACCCGATTAGTAACAGTCAGCTCCATGTGTTACCACACTTCCACCTCTGCCCTATCTACCTCGTCGTCTTCAAGGGGGTTTACTTCACTAAGAATGGGATATCTCATCTTGAG
>ENA-OQLB01000308-OQLB01000308.1-human-gut-metagenome-genome-assembly--contig:-NODE-308-length-28671-cov-10.286505_pt1 | contig 28671 bp, 21 predicted proteins | sample MGYA00242656_ERZ504813 | MGnify/ENA primary metagenome ERZ504813 (study PRJEB26092, sample SAMD00036388) | human gut metagenome | host: Homo sapiens | study: EMG produced TPA metagenomics assembly of... | reverse complement strand
GCAGCTGGGACCAGGAGGACGAGTACCTGTTTGGGCCGGACGTGCTGGTGGCGCCGGTGATGTACGCGAAAACGGAGAGCAGAGAGGTGTATCTGCCCGGCGGGGAAGCCTGGGTTAACTTCTGGACCGGAGAGGGCTTTGAGGGCGGCCAGTCCGTCACGGTGCCCGCGCCATTAGATCAGATCCCCCTCTTTGTCAAAGGCAAGATTCCCTGGTGAATCTAAATTTATTGGTTTAGGGGAATATATAAAATCCATATAGAGCATTTACACTAACTCTTTTTAACAATTAAGAAAGACAGCTTATTTACACACATGTAAATAAGCTGTCTTTCTTTTTCTTCAAGATAAAGCTTTTTATAGTCATTAACACATAATGACAAGGATTGATAATAACGATAAAAGGAAAACAGAGTATGTTCATCCTTTATTGGCGTTTTAAGTGGTCAGTCCTATTGAAAGCTTGCCGCGGACCTCCGGCAATCTGAATTAAAAAATTCAGATTGAATGGAGGAAACAGTCGTGGCTTACAATAAGGCCAGAGCCGAAAAACAATGGCTCGAATGGAAAGCAGTGGAAGAAGCACAACTCAGAGAATTAAGGTGGATGAGGATACGATCCAGCGTCTGCACTATTACGATTGGGAATGCTTTAAGGCGGAAAGGAACTATCAGCGGTGGAACGTACAGTCGGAAGAATACATAAGCCAGCAGACTATGGAGGATCAGCCGGAGATTACCACCACTGAACAGCTTTTAGACGAGATAGAAAGCCCTGAGCTTTATACAATGCTTTCCAAAGTGGACAAGCTTACCCTTAGAATTATCCTCATGAAGATCGATGGGTTCAGCAACAGGGAAATAGCGGCTTCTCTCGGAATGGAAGAATACGCTGTTAATATGCGAATCTACCGCCTGCGAAAAAATTTAAAAATATTTTTAACCAGCGTTATATTTTGGTATTTCACAGTGGCTATAGGATGAAAGGGAAAAAACCCCTTCACTCGCAGCTTGAAAAGTGAATACCAGCCATGCGGGTACGTTCCCGTCCAGGCGAGCGACGCCGGGGAAAGCGCCAAGACGGAACCGAAGCGCAAGCAGCCATTCCATGATAGGACGGCGGTCTGCGCTTTCGGTTCCAGAGCGATCCCTTTTGTCCGAAAAGAGGCAGGGTCCGCCTTTTCGCCACGACTGGACGGGGTATTATGATACGCACTATCGTCCGCCCACACGTCAGATGGGCTGGCCTACCTTGGGTTGTAATCAGCAAGACCCTTGGAAAACCAGTGAACGGCTTGTCAGCCGCAAGCCTGCCTGCATGGTTCCCAAATGCTGGGGGGCGGGCAGCAAATACAGCATGAAAAGGATCATTTAATTCAGATTTTTGCCGTTGGCAGCACACTGATACGGCGCGGTTTCACCCGCGCCGTATCAGTGTGCTGCCAGCGGACGGCGGGAAGAAGGTACCGGAATGAACAAAACCCCACGGGAGCAGGCTCATGGGGAAGCCGAAAGAATTTTCAGAATCCTCATGCCACAAAACGGACTGGCGGTCAGAGAAGAACAGATCGCCCTCTGTCATACTATGCTGGATACCCTGCTCCAAAACAAAATTGCCTTGTGCGACGCAGGCGTTGGAATTGGAAAGACTTATGCTTACCTTACCGCCTGTGTTTTGCTGAAAAGATTCTTCCCTTCTCCCCAGCCGGTGGTGGTTTCCACCTCCAGCGTGGCGCTGCAGGAAGCGGTCATCGGAGAGTATCTCCCTTTCTTATCCCGAATTTTTTTAGAAAATCGTATTGTACAAAAGCCGGTTCAGGCCGTAGTACGGAAAGGGAAGGAACGTTTTGTATGCGACGTCAGGCTGAAATTCCGGTTGGAGACAATAGAGGGAAAGAGAAAAAATGAAGAACAGCGGAAAGCCCTGTTTTCCCTGCGGAACTATTACGACCTGGACGATGTGCCGGGCCTCAGCCAGTTTGACAGGGAGCAGGTCTGCGTTCCCAAGGCCTGCAGAAATGACTGCCCGATCAGGACCGCCTGCCGGTATCACCAGTATTTGAGAGCGGCCAGGAACGCGGGAATTTTTGTGCAAATCTGCAACCATAATTACCTGCTGGCAGACGCCTCTCATCGCTTACAAGAACTGCGCCCTTTATTGCAGGATTACCGGGCGCTGGTGATAGACGAGGCCCATAAGCTGCCGGAGGCGGCCCGCCAGATGTACGAAAAAAGCCTGTCCGCAGAGGATTTGAAAGAACTCTGCAATCTGCTGACAGGTGAAAACTACAGATTACCGGCTCAGCAGCTTCGGGAAAGGTTCCAGATCCTCATGGGAGCCATGTGCCGGGGCGAGCTGCTGGAAGAAGCCCAGCGCACTCCCTTTATTTTAACGCCGAACCGGGAATCGGCGATACGGGACTGCCTTACTCTCCTCGGCCAGCTACAAAGGAAGCTGGCGCCGCGGCTCCCTCGGTGGATCGCGTACCGGCTGGGAAGAACGGAAGAAACCCTGAACCTGTTTTTTACCGGGGATAAACGGTACATTTTATACATTCAGTATGACCGAACTGGAACCCCAAGCCTCCACGCCGCCAGCAGGGAAACCCCGGAGCTGTTAAGGCAGGCCGTGTGGCGAAGAAAAATCCCTGCCATTTTGACCTCCGGCACTCTCATGGCCGGGGACAGCTTTGAAAGAAACAAGCGGGTGCTGGGGCTGGACGGCTTGAAAGAATCGAAGGAATTTATTGTGCCGTCTCCTTTCCATTATGAAGAAAACTGCTTGTTGTATTTTCCCGATGACTCTCCCAAGCTATTGCTGGGGAGCGGCGAAGAAGCCGCATACTTAGCGGAGCATATCTGCCGGTTAGTGGAAGCGACTTGCGGCCACACATTGGTGCTTTTTACCTCGTATTCCCTCATGGGTGCTGTTTATAACCAAGTAAAAGATCGTCTGTCCTTTCCGCTTATGGAAGTATGGCGCAATTCCCAGGATATCATCCACAAGTTCAAGCAGGCTTCCAACGCAGTGCTGTTTGCGGCGGGGTCCTGCTGGGAAGGTGTGGATTTTCCTGGGGATATGGTGTCCTCCCTGATTATTACGCGCCTGCCTTTTCCGGTCCCCGACCCAATCAGCGAGGCGGAACGGGAGCAATACCCGTCGCTGAAAGATTACATCAAAGCCGTGGTGATCCCGGAAATGCAAATAAAGCTTCGGCAGGGATTTGGAAGGGCGGTCCGCACGGAAACAGACGCCTGCGCCGTAAGCATTCTGGACTGCCGGGCAGCTCCGGATCAGCGGTATCACCAATCGGTGCTGGAAACCCTGCCGCCTGTTCCCATTACAAGAAAAATAGAAGATGTAGAGAGATTTATCCGGGCAAAGAAAGGCCCGGATTATTTTTTGCCAAAGGAGAGAGCGCGATGAACTATCCCATATGGTTATACAGCCGAAGCAGCGACAGAAATCCAGCCTCCTGTTCCGGCAGATGGAAAGCCTCCGGGAAGAAGCTGAGAGGCAAGGATACCATGTCGCCGGAAATTCTCAGGACATGAGCACTGGCGGAAATCCCCGGCGGAAGGGCCTGCAGCAAATGCTGAAGGCTGTGAAAAGCGGATCAGTCCGGGTTGTTATGCTGCAGGACTTGTTTCGGTTGAGCAGTAACACTGCTGTTTTAGTTTAGATATTGGAATTTTTTCAAAGCCACAACATAATGTTGATTGTTCTGAACAGAGAGCCGTACATTGAAGTTGAGAAAAGAGGTTCAAGCCTTATGAATTTTCAAGAGATCAAGCAGGATAGTGTGCTCCCGGAAATCCAGTATTATATCTCCTTCTGCCTGTTAAAACGGCTTTTTGAACAGGGGAAAATTACACTGGCGGCCTGCCAAAAGGCTAATACTGTCATCGCTGAAAAGTATGGAGTATTAGGCTATGATATTTATTCAGAAGCGAAAGAAAATTACAGCAATTCGTGATATTCCGAACAATATGACCAGAGCCCGAAACCGCCGGAAGCATACACCGGAAAGGTAAGCGGGCCTCTGTTCCTTTTGCCGAAAGATGCGGGGTTTTGGAGGCTCAATCTTAGTAGGTATCGTGATAGATAAGGAGAAACAGATGTGGTAGTGTTGTGTGTGACAAAAAAGATGTCCGACCGGGAAAGGAGAGAAAAGAATGCCGGAAGTAAGAGTCATACCGCCTGTCGCGGAACGGGCGCATAAGCTGCGGGTCGCGGCTTATGCCCGTGTGAGCAGCGACTCTGCCGACCAGTTAAACTCCTTTGCTGCCCAGGTGGAATATTACACCAATTACATTCAATCAAAGGACGAATGGGAATTCGCCGGGCTATACGCCGATGAGGCAGTAACAGGCACCAGTGCCGAAAAGCGCAGTGACTTTCAGCGCCTTATTCAAGACTGCCGGGCAGGAAAAATAGACCGCATTCTCGTCAAATCCATTTCCCGGTTTGCCCGGAACACACTGGACTGCATTCAAACTGTGAGAGAACTAAAGATGCTGGGCGTGGAGATAGAATTTGAAAAAGAACACATTGACACCAGCAAAATGGGCAGTGAACTGATCCTTAGTATGTTAAGCGCAGCCGCCCAGGAGGAATCCCTTTCTATCTCGAAAAACTTAAAATGGAGCTATCAAAAGCGGCTGCGCTCCGGTGATTTTATCACCTGTAGCGCGCCTCTTGGGTACTTTTTAAAGGATAACCAATTAATACCCGATCCAAAGGAAGTCCCCATTGTACAGTATATTTTTAATAGTTATCTGGAAGGCAAAAGTATGGATGAGATTGCAAATAATCTCAATATGCGAGAAGTACACGTTAAGATAAGACATACGATATGGCGGCGCACTGCCATCAGATACATTTTGACCAATGAAAAGTATATTGGCGATTCATTAGTTCAAAAATTCTATACACCAGAGACTCTCCCATTGGCGAGAGTAAAAAATGATGGCCAGCTAACACAATTCTATATTAAAAATTCTCATCCAGCGATTATTGACAGAGAAAAATTCGAACAGGTACAGCGGCTCATAACTCAGAGAAAGGATCAACATACCGCCAAGACAGAAATTCAAAAGTTTCCGCTCAGTGGAATTTTAAAATGTGGCTTTTGCAATTCAACTTTTCATCGCCACAAAGAGAAAGGTGAAAACCGTTGGTATTGTTATCATCATAGGCAAGATAAAAATTTGTGCCCCGTGAAAGCCGTTTCGCAGAAAGATATTTATACTAAATTTTTAGTGTTGTATAACAAACTGGCAAACAACCCGGAGATTTTAAGAGATATGCTTTCCGATCTTCGTGTTTTGCAGGAGAAAGTGTATTTTTCAAATCCTGATAACTTGGAATTGAATAGCAGATAGCCGAACTAGTCAGGCAGAATCATTCACTTGCAAGGTTACAAACCAAAGGATGCATTGATTCTGCCCTTTATATTGAAAAATGCAATTTAAATAATCAAAAGATCGAAGCACTGAGGAAAAAACTGAAGCAGGATCAGGCGTCTGACCGTATCCGCCAACTGATCGGCAAAACCGAACAGATACTGGAATTCCTAAAGGCTGGAGAACCCATGTTGGAATTTGAAGAAAGCATATTGAAAGCCATGGTTCAAACGATTGTGATATTTCCAAATACAATCTGTTTTCACCTGGTCAATGGGTTAAAGCTGGAAGAAAAAAGGTGAGGTTTGTGAAGAAGATACGCTATTACCCTTTTGGATACCGCATATCAAACGGTGAAATAGAGACGATTCCAGAGGAAGCCCGCCTGGTAAAGCAACTGTTTAACGACTATTTGATAGGAGATTCCTTGCGGCGTTTAGCGAAGAACGCGGAAGAAACAGGCTTGAAGTTTCGGGAAAACGCAAACAGCTGGAACAAAAATATGATTGCCAGAATTCTGGACGATGAACGTTATTGGAATGGAGAACCGTTTCCTCCCATTATCAGCCGGGAACTTGCCATAAAGGTTACTCACCTAAGAAGAAGCAAAGCGATGCCGGAATCATCGGTCCGTTTCCTGCAGAAGAAAACAGTCTGCTGCCCACAGTGCGGGGAACATCTCAGCCGAAACAGCAAAGATTTTCCCCGGATTTTTTGGGAGTGTAAAAAGTGCGGGACACGTTTTGGGCCTTTCGCAGATGAAGATATTCTCAAAGCTGTTTCCCACAAATTTCTGAACCTGTGCCGGAATCCCGGACTGGCGGAAGAAACGGAGGAACTTGACAATAAATTGCCACTGAAAGTTACCCGCCTAACCCGTGAAATCGACCAGACGTTAAACCAAAGACAGGTGGAACCGGAAAAGGCCCTATCCCTCATTCTGGAATGCGCCGCCGAAAAATACCAGGTATGCCAAATGGGAAGATTGGACCACAGAACTGGGAGCATTCAAGATCAGTTAAAAGGGCATTCGGAGGATAGAGAAATGGATCGGCAGCTTTTCAGTCAAATCATTAAAAAGGTAATTCTAGAGCCGAAAGGTTCTGTAAAGCTTCAATTAATAAATGAAAAGATTATTTAAGGAAAGGAGAGAGCACCTGTGCCGGATAGGGAAATCATAAAAATACCGGCAAACCGCACACTGGCCGACCTGCGAAGAAAAAAACCAAAGCTTCGGGTTGCTGCCTACTGCCGGGTAAGCACAGAGGAAGAAGAACAGCAAAGCAGCTTCGAAATCCAGGTAGCTTATTACACGAATCTGATAACCAACCATGAGGGATGGGAATTAGCAGGCATTTTTGCGGACGAAGGAATCTCCGGGGTGCGGACCAATAAGCGGGAACAATTCAAGAAAATGATTACTCTCTGCAGAAAGAAAAAGATCGACCTGATTTTAACCAAATCGGTTTCCCGGTTCGCCCGTAACACACTGGATTGTATCCATCATGTGAGACTCTTGAAAAGCTGGGGAATTCCCGTGATTTTTGAAAAAGAGGGAATAGACACCTCTGATATGAACAGCGAGATGATTTTAACCTGCCTGAGTTCCTTCGCCCAGGCGGAAAGCGAATCCATCAGCGGCAACGTTACCAAAGGGATCCGTATGGGCTACCGACAAGGGAAATTTACCTTCCACTACAAGAATTTTTTAGGCTACCGCAAAGGCCCGGATGGTGAACCGGAGATTGTGCCGGAAGAAGCGGAAGTCATTCGGATGATCGCGCAAAACTTCTTAAACGGCGACAGCCTGATTACAATCAAAAAGACTTTAGAGCGCATGGGGGCGCTGACTGCCACCGGCAACAAGAACTGGAGCACCGAGTCCATCCAGCGCATTTTACAGAACGAAAAATATATGGGCGACGTTCTCCTCCAGAAAACCTACACCGCCGACTTTATCGAAGGCAGGGTAAAGAAAAACAATGGGGAACTCCCACAATACTACATCAAAGACCATCACCCGGCCATTATTCCAAGGGAGATGTTTTACCAAATCCAGGAGGAAATTGCTCGCAGAAACAGCAAGAAGCCTGCCAACACCAAGAAATCGAAAACCAACCGTGGCCGGTTCACCAGCAAGTACGCTTTGTCGGAAAGGCTGGTTTGCGGCGACTGCGGCTGCTATTACCGGAGAGTTACCTGGGATATTCATGGAAGGAAACAGGTGGTTTGGCGCTGTATCACCCGGCTGGAATGCGGCCCGAAAGTTTGCAAGAATTCCCCCAGCCTGGAAGAAGGAGCCCTCCACGCTGCCATACTCGCAGCCATCCGTTCTCTGGCCCAAGGACACCAGAAAGAAATGGCCGCTGCACTACAAGACACCCTGGTAAACTGTATTGCTGGAGAAAACGACGAGGCCAGTCCTATCGCCATAAAGAACAGGCTCGATGAACTAGACAAGGAATTGGGCCGGCTGCTGACTATGGAAGGAAATGAAATAACCGACAGGCGTATCAAGCAAATCAGCGGCGAGATGCTGCGGCTGAAGCAAATGAAAAAACGGTCGGAACTTTCTGCCCAAGAGAACATAGGCAGAGAGAATAAGGCAAAGGAAATCCTAAACCTGATCCGCGCAGAAAATCTCGACCTGACGGAATACTCCGATGCTTTGGTATACCGGATCATTGAAAGAATTACCGTGCTTTCCAAAGAAGAAATCCGCATCCGATTTATCGGAGGATTTGAAATTGCCCAGCCGCTTCACTGAGAAGCAGGCACGAAGAAATACTGGCAGAACATACCTTGCCAGTATTTCTTCGTGCCTGCTTCTTTTGTTTACTTTTTAAGGCCTGCTTTATGTTTACATTTCCACACCAAAAGAAGAAGAAAATTGGTTTCTGATGAGATGCTTGATGTCTTATCTTATTATAAACAGAAGGGGAATAGTCCTATTTTTCTGAATTGAAAAATTTTACCTCGAATTAACAAACACTTGATTCGCCTATTACATTCCTCGCTTATAATGTTTTATTATGTTGATCTATTTTATTTGAAAAGGAGATGTCTATTGAATGCAAAAAAGGCGAATAATTGGGGGGATATTATCCCTTTGCATAGCGGCCTCGATGTGGCCCTCCCCCTTGACGGCTGCGGCAGCCGATTCCGATACGGCCATATATGTAGATTATGAAGCGGAATACACACCCGAAGATGATATTGAGATTACCGCTCAGGTGGAAAGGGCGGATACGGAGCAGGTATTGCTGTGGTACCGCCCCTGTGAGGAATTCGTCTGGAAGTCGATGGCGATGACGGGGACTGCGGAAAATGGCTACAGCGCCGTGGTTGCCCGCAATTCGGCGTGGAACACCACCCTGGAATTCTATGTGACGGCAGAATATGCGGACGGCAGCTCCGAGAGCAGCAGCGTTTCCCTCTGCAATGTGGACAACGGCTTGGATTACCAGAATCTTCCTTGCCTGCTGATTACGGAGGTCGTCCCGGACACAGCGGATGTGGACGGCCAGGGCAAAGACAAAGATGCCTATGAATACATTGAGCTCTTCAACAACTATGCAGAGGATCTCGATCTGAGCAATTACCGCATTGTCCATGAGGACAAGGAAAACAGCGGCGAAACCGAAACTATCGGAGCTGAACTGGATGGGTTTGTCCTGAAATCCGGACAGGCGGCGGTTCTTTGGATCCAGACCCCAGAGATGGAGGCGGCCGGCGGATACACGGTCGAGCAGTTCAACGACTACTACGGCTCCGCTCTGGTTGAGGGGAAAAACCTGGTGAGGGTCAAGGCCAATGGGATCAACAATTCCGGCAAGCAGGTGCTGCATGTCCGCCCCGTGATCGGGACGGCCGACATCAGCTACGGGGATATCGGCACGGGAAGCGGTACCAATGACTTTGTGGAAGGGGAATGCGTCCAGTACCGCACCCCGAACCGCGCCAGCGACAATTATACCAAGTCGGTGAAAATTGGCAAGCCCAATATCGTGGAAGCGGCGAAATCCCCTTCGCCTGGCTCTGTCTACACCTGGCAGGTTCCCAGCGTGCGGACGGAAAATTCGCCCTTCACCAATGCCGACGACAAGACGGCGCCGGTCGTGACCCTGGTGGGTCTCCCACAGAACCATAAAGAGGGAACCGACCTAGAACTGAAAGCCTCCATTAAGGATGAGAGCAGCATCATTGATTTCCAGATCCTGCTCAAAAAGGACACTGGGACAGACTATGTTTCCTTTAAAGGCAAGAACCCTTCCAGCGACGGCCTGTATTATGTGACGATCCCCGGCAGCGAGCTGCTCAACTGCGCTTCGATTGAACTGTATGCGACGGCGACGGACTCGACTGTTTCGATGAACAAGGGGGAATCAGCGAAAAGCACGATTCAAATTGAGCATATCCAACCGGAGGATGTGCGGCTTCTACCCGGCGACGGGTCACTGGTCAGCGGGGATGTGACGGTCAGCGCGGCCGTGCCCACCCCGCCCTCCACGGCCACGATTCAGGTGGATGGCCTGCCTTTGGAAACGGTCGGGGCGATGGAAAGCGGCGTGTATTTTACCGCCAAGATCACCGGCCTGAGCAGCTATTATAAAAACGGGATCGCCGTGGGTGACGATATTCTGGGCCTAGCGGTCAAGGGCGACCCCGATACCCGCACGGTGTTTGTGGACAAAAAGTACCTGGAGTATCAGGCGGACGGCAGCGCAAAGCTGACCGTCACTATCTGGGCCGGTTCAACCCTGGCGACGATCCGCCCGGATTCCCCGGAAAACAACGATGATATCAAGGCAAAGAATTTCTATTTGACACTGGCGGATGGTACCGTCCTGCAACCAGACAACTTGGACCCGGATAAAAACTACAACATCGGTGATGCGGAAGGTATGCAGGAGTGGCTGGATGTGGTCTTCACCATCCCGGCGGAAAAGCTCAACGCTCAGGCTGCTGTGTGGGATACGACAAAATTCAGCGACGGGGAGCACACCCTGACGGCGGAAGTAGACGGAAAAACCGTGACCAGCACAGTGACGGTGGACAACACGGCCCCTGTGGTGGAGCTCAGCCCAGCAGACGGCGAAACTGTGAAGGGCGTCTTTACCATCCAAGCGGCGGTTAACGGCGAGGACGGGGCGGTTGCCCTTACAGCCGAACTGGATGGCGAGGGAATCACCCTGCCGTATACCGCTTCTACAACGGCGCTGCCCATGGGAGATCATGAACTTACGGTGACAGCCGCCGACGCGGCGGGCAATGTTACGGAAAAATCCATCGTCTTCCACACGCCGGAGGAAAACCCGGTTTTCAGCAATCTCCAGGCACAGGTTGACGGCACGGACGCGATGCTCACCGCCGTTGTTACCGATCCCAACGGGGATCATACCGACTTGTCCTTTAAAGTCGGCGCTTCCTACACGCCGGGCGACGGCTCCACGGCGGTGTTTGCCGGCAGCGGCGATTACCCGGTAAGCGGCGGGGAGGCTGCGAACTGGGCAGACGGGCTGACCACACAGGTTTCCTATGACGCGCCTTACCATCGTTTTGAGGTGGAGACCGGGGAGTTGGCTGACGGCGATACGGTGGAGCTGACCTGGAACGGATCGGCGGCCGGCCGCACCGTCCAGATGTACGCGCTGAATCATGCCGACGGAACGTGGACATGCCTCGCCTCCGGCCAGACGGAGCTGCGCGCCGAGATCCCAGCCACAGATTATGTACAAAATGGAAAGATCACGGTAGTGGTACAGAACCGCCCCGAGGGCAACGGCCCCTCCGCCGACCCGGCTCCCGTGCTGAACACGGAAGGCACAACAGTTGGTGAAGACGGGCGCTTCCCGATGAATGGCTTCCCCTCTACCGACGCCTATGACTTCAGCTTTGCTTGGATCACCGACACCCAGTATTACGCGCAGAATTTCCCTGAGAATTTCCACGGAATGAACGAATGGATCGTGGAAAACAGCGAGCAGCTAAAGACCAAATACTTAATCCACACCGGCGATATTGTCAATCAGTATAACAAGCAGTTCCAATGGGAAGAAGCGGACGCCGCCATGCAGATCCTTGATGACGCGGGGCTTCCTTACGGGGTGCTGGCCGGCAACCACGACGTCCAGTACGGCCGGGAATGGTACGACCAGTATTACCAATATTTTGGCGAGGATCGCTATGCCGGCCGCGATTACTACGGCGGGAGCTATGAGAACAACAAGGGGCATTACGACCTGATTTCCGAAAACGGACAGAATTTCATCATCCTGTATATGAGCTGGGATGTCTTTGAGGACGAAGTCGATTGGATGAATCAGGTTCTTGACCAATACAGCGACCGCAAAGCCATCCTTTGCTTCCACCGGTTTATCAACAAAGATGGCAAGCTGGATCAGACGGGGGAATATGTCCTGGAGGAGGTTGTTTCCAAGCACAGCAACATTTTTGCCGTTCTAAACGGTCATTATCACGGCGCGGCCATCAACGTACAGCGGTATGACGATGATGGAGACGGTACGGCCGAACGTCCGGTTTACCTGATCTGCACTGATTATCAGGCGGATCCCCAGGGTGGAAGCCAGTACATCAAATTCCTGTATTTTGATTTGGAAAATGACTACGTGTTTATGAACGCCTATTCGCCGCTGCTGGACGATTTTAATTTCTATGACGATACCGACACCTATGACGGCGGCGACCAGGATCACGATGTGTACCACCTGAGCGTCGATTTTGATGGGACGCCGCGCACCTTGACCACCGATTCCTTTACCCTGAATGTATATACCGAACAGGCGGTCGGACAGACAGAAGATGTCGCCAGCGGCGAGAAAGCACAGGTGACATTGGAAGGGCTGGAGCCGGAAACGCCGTACTTCTGGTATGTACAGGCATCGTCGGAGGAAACCGGTGTACAGCGTTCCGCACTGTCTCGCTTTGTTACCGGAACGGCGCATGATGGAGAAGTCGACAATCCGGACGAATCCGATCCGGTGGCGCCGCCGGACACCGATGAAACCGATTCGAAGCCGGATACAGATACGTCTACTGCCGACGGCAATACAGATAAACCGGGAGAGGAAAACGATACAGCTTCCCCTGAAACAGGCGATCCTGCTCGCACCCTGTGGATACCCTGTGTGTTAGCGGCTGTAAGCCTGACAGCAGCTTATTTGATATATTCGCGTAAACGACGTGCTCACTAATTGAAAGAGACCGGAGTTCGGAACTCAAAAATGAGATAATCCAGATTCCGGTTTCTTTTTCTATAACTATAAGTCCAGCATTTATTCTGGAAAATATGGTCACATAATGTACCACGAGCTTTGTGGAATTTGGTTATCGTTGCAGATTTGGAGTACGGCTTCTCAATTCTGGTAGCATTTGTGAATGTCATGGTAATACTCCCACATGCGTGTTATAAGAGTATGATACTACGAAGAGGATTATTGGTTTGAAATCAATAGGCTCCTTTACTTAGAAGCAGGCACAGAGAAATACCGACAAGGTATGTTCTGACAGCATTTTCTCTGTGCCTGCTTTTTCGTTTGCTTTTTTAGGCTTACTTGTGTTATACTTCATTATAAATATAGAATAACGTTTCTTGACCAGTTACAAGGGGATCGGACAGTGAAGGTAGAAAATATATACATTGTCGGCTAGAAGGCTGTTGCGCTAAAAAGGTGCTTTTACTTCAAGAACATCGGGAATTACCTTTTGCGACATTAAGAGGCGGAACTGAATTTACCCTGCCAGTGGTCTATGAATTTACCGTGGTAGAAGTATACATAAGAATCAGAAAGAAATCTTTGGCCTTGTGGTCTGTTAAATGTGTCGCTGCCTTTTTCTCAGGGGCATGCGGTGCCGGATAGGAATGGCTCGGAATAAACTATAATATGAATGGCCCAATGGGGACAAATAGATAGAACAAGCGCTGGAACGAAAACTGGGATATGTAAAGATCGCGGATAAGACGACAGTACAAATTTTGCCGCTTGGCTGCGAGGACCGAGTCAATCCTAGGCTTTAGCCGCCGTGGGAGCTGTGCCCCCTTTTTTCTTAGATAAAACTATGAAAAACGTTCTGGAATACTTTTGTTTTGAATATAAACAGAATTTTATTCTGAACTGGAAGTTTTGGTTTTTAATGCCTTTGATTTTTGGCTTATCGAGGCCTTTCACACAACGTTGAACTAGTCGACAGCAATTTCGTCACAATTACACAAGTGAAAATCCGCACAAAATAGCCTACAAATGGCGGTTTTGTGCGGATTTTATTTTATCGATTGTTTATTTAGCCACTTTTTAGGCTTTATTTTTAAATCATGCAAGTCAAAACATAAAATAAAAATCCCTCCCTACAAAAGCAGGGAGGGAAGATTTATATCTTTTTACGCCTAACCTTAACGGCTGGGGGCTGCTTATTTTCTGATCTGTCCATTTTTTTGAGGATTTCTCGGAGGATAAAATAGGTCATTTCCTGGTTCACAATTAATGTATTAAGGTTTGCGTTAATACATTCTAAGGATGTTAAAACTGACTTTTTGCTTTTCATAATTCTATCTCCTTTCAAGTAACCTTTATTGATACATGCCTTTTGTACTCAGGCAAGAGGACACCAGGTTGGAAAGGAGAGGTCTTTGCGGCTGTTATGGGAGAGTTCATATATATTGAGTATATGAAAAGAAGTTGTTCTATATCTAATATGAATACTATCGCAAACGGCAGGCGGTTAGCTTCTTCGAAGAAAAGAAGGCGGCGGTTATACACAAAACTTTATCGGACTTGTTCAAGCATTCCTAGTATGCTTGAATACTGTAAAGCTTTGTTACCTCCGATATTTCAGGTAACGAAAAAGAAATAACCGCCCCATTGTCCAAATGTTGCGGTTATCTTTCACTTTTCATTGTGCTAACCATCTGTGGAGAGTGCCTTTGCATTTTTATACTACCACTTTACGTAAGGAGTTTCAAGAACAATATTGAATCTCCCGGCGATTGGATGATTGCTGTGATCCCTTGCGCGTTTCACTGATGATGTTTTGGGCGGCGAGAAGTCCGCCGCCGGACTTTTAGACAACGTGCTGGAGAATTTATAGAGATGGCAAACCGCGGATTGCCCTGCCATAGTACATTTTTACGGACATTAAATGCAGTATGCCAGCAGCCAGTACAATAGAAAGCTCTTTGGCCAGCAGGGGTGGAAACTTTTGATACCTATGAGGGCTTGACGCATTGCTGTTAAGCCTTCAACGGCAACAGAATCATTACGATAGCTTGCAGGTGCCTGGAGCTGCGTCCTCTTTGACAACAGCGGATCAAGGGGCCGCCAACGCTTTTTGCCGGCTGAGATTCCGGTATTGAGCGGGAGTAAGCCGGTGATGGCTCCGAAATATTTTGCCAAAATAGCTGCTGCTTCCAAATCCAGTTTCTAAGGCGATATCGAGAATGCTTTTATTGGTGTTCATCAGCAGAGACTGAGCGTTTTGCAGACGGACAGAAATAAGGTATTCTATCGGTGTAATTCCCATGCTGTTTTGAAATAAACGATAACATTCCCGTTCGCTGATGGGAATACTGGCGGCGATAGAGGAGACGGAAATCTTTTCCGAAAAATGAGCTTGGACATATCGCATCATTTGTTTAATCCGGTCGTCCTCTATGGAGCGCCGCAAGCTGGGAGTGCTGCTTTCCTTCTGCGCTGCCCAACGGTAAATAGATTCCCAAAGCTCCGAAAAAAGATTTCTCAGGCGAAGCTCAAAAAATTCCTCCTTCCGGCTGCAAAGCTCCACTCCTTTTTGAAGACGTTCCAAGAAGCCTTTGCTTTCCGGATCGGAACGATATAGCGGTACGGCCTCCAACTGACGCTGATCCAGAACAGGTGCCACATATTTTATGTCCAGCAGGCTGCCGAGAGAGCCTGCCAAAAAGGACTTATCAAAGAATTGAGTCTGAAGCCTGGCTTCACGGCAGGGCTCCAGGGGATGGAGATAATGAAGCACGCCGGAGTTAATAAAAATGCCGTCTCCTTCATGGAGGGTGACTGTAAGCCCGCTGGTTTGATATACTACGCTTCCGCCGGAAATATATCCCAGTTCAAATTCATCATGCCAATGCCAAGGAATATCCGCTTGAAAAACACGTTGATAGCCGGCTGTATACAGTCCGTAATGCAGCATTTGGCTTTCGTAAGTAATAGTCTCTTTCAGGCTGCTGTCTAAATCCATTTTTTCAACTTTTGGCATGAAGGCTCCTCCTTTTATGGCAGAATTATACTATTTATGGGCGGTATCTTTATTTTAATATAAAAAATACTACAGTATAATTATACTATCATGAATTTGTAAAAAGTCAATGCAGGCCGCCTTGGCACCTAAGTGGATTGGTTCAAAATAGGAGGCTTCCTGGGTGTTTATTGATATTGTGGTATTTTTATATTATGATAGTTAATTACGTTTGAAATTGACTAAACATCTAGTTTTTTAGATGATAAAAGACAGAAAAATATATAAATAAATATAACTTTTTTAAGTGTATTTTTAAAATTATATTGACATATTTAGCCTATAGCGCTATAATACATGCAAAATTATTTCATATTCGATAAAATAATTTTATATATGGAAAATATTCTTCTGCTTATTTATTACATTCAGCCGTATCAGGAAACTATTTCTTGGAGCGCTTTTACGCTGGAAAGGAGGTTAGAAAGCAAGAAGGTTTCTGTTATTTTATACATTTTTAGACAATAATATTTAGTGAATAATACCAGCGGTATTTTTGCGTTTTAGCAAAATATCGTCGTTTTTATGCCTTTCTCGGACTGTCTGGCAAAGTATAGCTTTATGTGCCACCGCTTTTCTCTGACGCCTATCTTTTGTCAAAGACCGTTCAAAGAAAGGAAGGAATAAAATGAAAAAACGTATTCTGTGTTTCTTGCTGAGTGCCGCTATGCTGGCTTCTGTGACTGCCTGTTCAGGCGGTGGAGACACCTCCTCTGAAGGCTCCGCGCCTGCTGGCAGCGGCTCCAATGCGGAGGCTTCCCAGCCCGCTGATTCTTCTGAGCCGATCGAGCTGACGGTTTTAAACTGGGGCAGTGATATCGATGTTAAGATCAACCAGGACGCCTATGCCCGCTTAAATGAAAAGTTTCCTAATGTTACTGTTAAGGATAATTTTGTGACGGGGACCGCTACCTGGTCTGAATACATCACCAAGCTTTTGACGATGATCGGCTCCGGCAACTCTCCCGATATGGTTATGATGGCTATTGAGGGGGTTCGGCAGCTTATCGATAATGACGTGGTGATGCCGCTGGATGACCGGATCGAGGGCGACGAGGACATGCAGGCGGTGCTGGATGATATTTCTCCCAGACTGGTGGAGGCTCTGGCTGTTGACGGTCAAACCTATTTCTTCCCCAATTCCTGGAACAGCATTGTGCTGTACTACAACACCAAGATGTTTGCCGACGCCGGCCTGGAGGCCCCGCCCGCTGATTGGGATTGGGATACCTTCCGGGAGTATGCGAAAAAGCTTACTACGGGAGAGGACAACAGCGAGGATAAGGTATATGGCTATGGCATGTCCACCTATTCCATTTTTATGACCCTGTTCCCCTTCTCGAATGGCACCTCCACCTTGACCGACGACCAGCTCGGCAGTAATCTGTCCGATCCTAAGGTAGCCGAGGCGTTCCAGGTGATCAACGACATGATCTATGTGGATGGTTCAATGCCCATGCCCGAGCAGGGAATGGATGCGGCTCAGCTTTTCGCTGCTGGAAGACTCGCTATGGCCGCTATCGGCCCTAACTCTGTGCAGAATATGCTGACCGCTGATTTCACCGATTGGGATGTCGCTTACCTGCCCATTCAGGACAAGGAAAACGGCAGCCACATTTTCGGTGTGACTGGCTACGGCATTTTAAAGGATACAGAAAACCCGGATATGTGCTGGGAAGTCATTAAGGAGCTGGTTTCCCCGGAAACCCAAGAGGCCGTTGCTTCCGCCGGCGTTTCCAATCCGGTCAGCCGTTCCGCTTTCGAAACTCGTGCCTTGGAGGTTCCCAAAAACTGGGAAATCTTCTATGATGCTATCGACCAAAATTCCCGCTGCCTGCCCGCGCCCATCAATGATTCTGAGTATGAGGAAATCTTATTCCGGTACTACTATGAAATGATGAATACCCAGCAGGATGTAAGCGGGGTATTAGCCAAGGCAGACGAGGAGCTGCAGGCTTCCTTTGATGAATTGAAATAATCCGATAGGGCAGGAGAATCCTGGGATTCTCCTGCCTGTCATCGATTAAGATTGGAAAGGATTTCTGCGATGAGTCAACGAGTGAAAAAGAAAGCGTCTCCTATGGCGCGGCAGGAAGCGGTAGCCGGCTATGTGTTTATTCTGCCTACGATCCTGCTATATTTGTGCTTGACGATTATTCCCATTATTGTAACGTTTTCCCTCAGCTTTATGGATTATGATCTGGTCAAGCCTTCAACCTTTATCGGCTTTGACAATTACATCAAGCTGTTTCAGGACAGCCGGCTGGGGCAGGTGGCCCTGAATACCGTTTTATTTGCCCTGATGTCTGTAGTGGGCAATGTGGGGATCGGCCTTCTGCTGGCCGTGATCCTGAACCGGAAAATGCCTAAGTTCTTTGTGAACTTTTTCCGCTTTTCCTTTTTTCTGCCGGTAGTCATCGGCTACGTGTATGTTTCTATCGTATGGAGCAACCTTTACTCCACCGATACGGGCGTGTTCAACTATTTCTTAAGTCTATTAGGCCTGGAAAAGGTGGGCTGGCTTACCAACAAGAGCATCGTGCTGTTTTCGATTATCCTAATGGATATCTGGAAAAACGCGGGCTTTTTTATGGTGATTTTCCTGGCGGGCCTGCAAAACATCCCCGCTCAGTATTACGAGGCCGCCCAAATCGACGGCGCCAACCGGTTCCGGCTGTTCCGCCATATTACGCTTCCGCTTCTGAGCCCCACCATGTTTTTCAATGTGATCTGGTGCTCGATCAATGCTTTGCAGGTGTTCGACGCCGTGTATATCTTGACCCAAGGCGGCCCGGGAGACGCTTCCAGAAGCATTGTGGTATATATTTATGAAAGCGCGTTTCAGAAATTTAATTTAGGCTATGCCTCAGCGACCTCTATCATCCTTTTCTTAGCGATAGGACTGCTGACGTTGATTCAATTCCGCGCCAGTAAAAAATGGGTCCACTATTAATGAAAGGAGACGGAGGCCATGAAAGCTAAAAATTACGCGGCCAGGAAAAAGGCCGTAAACTGGATTGTGATCCTTATCATATTCGTAGTGGCAGTACTGATGCTGATCCCGTTTTTGTGGATGATCTCCACCTCTCTGCGGCCCGCAAGCGAATCTATGAAGCTGCCGCCGAGCTTTCTGCCGACTCAGTTTGAGTATGGAAATTATCTGGAGCTGTTCCAGTCCAGTATTCCGTTTCTCAACCTGTTCGGCAACAGCATTTTTGTTACCGTGATTGTAACGGCGGCCCAGCTGATCACCTGTTCTACTGCCGCTTACAGCTTTGCCCGGCTGAATTTTCCAGGAAGAAATATTATTTTTGGAATTCTACTCTGTACGCTGATGGTGCCGATCCAGGTGACGATTATCCCTCTGTTTATTGGAATGAGCAGCGTAAACCTGACGGATACCCTGCTTTCCATCATTCTTCCCTATCTCACCAGTATTTTCGGGATTTTCCTGATGAGGCAGTTTTTTGTCACCCTGCCCAAAGAGCTGGAGGATTCTGCGAAAATTGACGGAGCGGGACCGTATAGGACTTTCTTTTCAATTATCCTTCCACAGGCGGGCTCCTCTCTTTCCGCTTTGGGAATCATCGCCTTTAATAACTGCTGGAACAACTACTTTACTCCCTTGATCTTTATCAATTCCTGGGAAAAAATGACGCTGCCGCTGGGAATCGCCGCTTTAAGAGGATTTATGGGAAGCGGAAATCTTTCTGCCGTTATGGCGGGCGTCACGCTGGCCACGCTGCCGGTGATAATTGTGTTTCTGTTCGCCCAGAGATTTTTTATCGAGGGGCTTGCGATGTCCGGCATCAAGGGATAAGAAGAAGCAAAAGAGCGGTTACAAAACGCCGGCCGTGCAGAAGCTTGTAAGCCGGCCGGATGGAAATTCTATTTAATTTTGCGATAGGAGACTATGGGAATGAAATTGCGTTTAGGCATAGTAGGCTTAGGCCTGATTTGGGAAAATATCCATATGCCCATTTTAATGGACATGAAGGAGCAATTTGAGATCAAGGCGTTTTGTGTACATAATGAAAAAAAGATCCCCCTTTGGCAGCAGCGCCTGCCAGGCGCTGCCGCGTATACCGACTACCGCCGGATGGTCCAGGACAGCTCTGTTGACGCTGTCGTGGTCACTACGCCCCTTGAGATGAATGCGGAGGTCACTCTGGCGGCTTTAGAGGCCGGTAAGGATGTGTTTTGTGAAAAGCCTATGGCGGTTCATGTGGATGTGGCGGACCGCATTATGGAAATGGAAAAACAAACCGGGAAAACGGTGTATGTTCTGGAGCAATTCCTGTATAATCCCCAGCTGCCGGTGATGAAGAAAATCATTGATGGGAAGCAGCTGGGAGAATTTGTATCCTTTGAGCGCACCACCCATTATTTGATGGACTCCAGCAACGAGGGCTATGGACAAACCCAGTGGAGGCGTAAGTCTGATTTTCCCCTGGGCCATATTTACGACGGCGGCGTTCACGAAATCGCATTGCTTAACGAGCTGTTCGGTATGCCTGAAGAGATGTACGCTGTGGGGCAGAGCTTCCGGGAGGAAATGGGGAAATACGATCATATTCTAACCATGTTCCACTATCCAGCGGCGCTACCGGAGTGTTCAGCCATTCTGCGTTCTTGGCCTGCAGCAAGAATTATTTTTACATCCGTTTCACTGAGGGTTCGTTGTATGTTTACGGGGATAAGCTGGTTCTGGAGCATAAAAACGGCGGAACCGAAGAACTGAATACGGCGGAAGGCGATACCTACCGCGCTATGTGGATGGAGCTGGCTAGGATCGTCTCTGGGCATGGAAAGCTCCCCTTTACGGCGCAGGATGCTAAAAACTGCGTGCGGGTGCTGGATGCGGTGGAGCAGTCCATCGCATCGACCAGTGCGCCCCTGTCAAATAACTCCTTATTTTTTGAGACGTTTAAAATTGCCTGCCTGAGATTTTAGCCGGAAAGCGGCCCGCAGCTTTGTTTGATTGAACGTTACGGCTCAATTGGTATCCAAAGCCCGGGCCGTTTTGCGGCTGACGCCTGTTGAAAGAAATTTTACCAAAAGATTTTAACCCCGCCAGACGGCAAGGAGGAGCATTTATGAACGAGATTAACGGCGGAAGCTTCAGGGTTTCCTGGAAGGAAGACGGAGTGTATCAGGAGACTTTGTACCTCCTGGATGAAGAGGAAATTCCTGTGCTCAGATCCTGCCCCTACGCTTCCGTTTTTTCAGATTCCCGGATGTACTATCCTTATTTGCAGGAAGGGACGAAGCTAGTCTCTGCTGCTGTCACAAACCAGGCTGCTGAGATTCGCCTGGAGCATCCGGATTATACCGTCACCCGAAGAATTTCTTTCCCGGAAAGCGGGGAAGGGGTGAATTTCCAGGTTTGCTGCACCGCGAAAAAGGAATTGTTCTGCCGATCCCTGGAGGATAAATGGTCTTTTCTAGTCCCGAAGAAAAAAGATGAGGGCCGTTGAATGGACCGCTGGATTTTGTTTGGAGCCAAAGAATCAAAAGCTTTCCCTCCACTTTTGTGTCCCACTACAATTTCAGAAGCCCGATTGTGATGATGCAGCAGGACGAGCTTTTTGCCGGGCTGGTTCCCGCGTTGGAGAAGGTCACGGCGCAGTTTTTGGAGGAAACCCCTTTAGGAATGGACTTGGATGTGACGAGGGAGGCCTATCCTTGGATGTCCTATGGCATGATCGTGGGGGATCGGCTTTCCCCAGACCTGCCATGTATGCCGGGCCATTCTCAGATCGTCCGCACCGTCAGCGGAGAGCAAGGCTGCAGAAGGCTGCTGGCCGGGGAATCCATTTCTTATTCCTATACTCTGCTTTTGAGCCGCCAGGAACCGAGGCAGGGATACCGCAGCGCAGTGCGTTACCTGTGGAAACGATATGGGGAAAACGGAGTAAACCTTGCGGAAAATTTGAATGACAATCCTCGTTATCCTGAAAATAGGACGCTGGAGGCTTGGAGAAAATCCATTTGGGCTGAAAAGGCGGAGGAGGACTACTTTTCCCTGGAAAAAGAAGGAGTTACAGTGGGAGGCTTGACCGGCCGGCGGCAGGGGGAGTGGTTCAGCCGGACCGACACCAAAAAAGACGTGTGGTTCGGCTGCTGGCTCCAGGAGCTTGTCACCGGCTATGGATTGGCGCTTTACGGAAGACGGAGCGGCCAAGAAATCTGGAAAAAGCGCGCTCAGGAAATGCTGAATTATATTTTAAAGGCTCCCCGGACAAAGGGGATGTTCCCTGTAATCTGCTATGTGGAAAAGGACGGAAGTGAGAATTGGCAGAACGACGACGGCTGGGCAGGCTATCAGCGGGAATTTCACACGATGCCGATGTCCTGGACCGCGTGCTGATGCTTCGGTGGGGAAAGGAGCTTTGCCCAGAGAGGCAAAAAGAAATTCTGGATTTCTGCCGCCTTATGCTGATTTTCTGCAAAAAGCGCAAAATCCCAACGGCTGTATCCCGTCCTGGTTCAGCCGGATGGAATTCCATCCAGAGCCCAGTTCCGGGATTTTAACGCCGAAACAGCTTCCAGCGCCCTGTTTTTACTGGAATACGGCGATATGGTCCAGGATGCCGCAGCCTTGGCCTGCGGGCGCAGAGCGCTGTCCTTCGTCACCGACCAGGTGCTCCCAAGGAACCGCTGGTATGACTTTGAGACCTTCCTTTCCTGCTCAAAAAAATCATTTGGCTTTTATGATTCTATTACCGCTCAATACCCGCAGTGCAACCTTTCGGCGATCCACGCCGCGGCCGCTTACCTGGTGCATTACCGGATCACTCAAAGGCCGGAGGATTTGGAGCAGGCGGAGGCGGTTCTGGATTATCTGCTTCTGACTCAGCAGCTTTGGAATCATCCATTGATGCATATTAAGGCTTTCGGCGGCTTTACGGTGCAGAATACCGACCATGAATGGAGCGACGTCCGGGAAGGAATCTGCGCGGTAATCCTATATCATTATTATTTAGCGACCGGCAGAACAGAGTACCTGGAAAGAAGCATCGCCGCCGCCCGGTCCGGCTTTGAGGTCCTGCCTTTCGAAAACTGGGCCCACTGCGGCTATGAAGGGCTGCAATACGACTCCAGCCTGCTTTGGGGCGGAGGCGTAGTGATGGCTGCGGCGGAGTATTTGAACGATCGGCTGGGAACCCTGGCAATAGACGCTGACGCGATCAAAGGCTTTGGCGTGGATAACTGTGTGGTTACCGGGGTCACTCTGTCCGGCGGGGTATTGTCCGTTACAGCGGATTTGAGCCGGCATCCCCAGGGCAGTCCTCTCACGATGTCTCTGTTCGATGTAGGGAAAAGAGTGAGAAGGGTTATCCTAAATGGCGAGGAAATCGCTGCCGGCCCCTGGCAGACATTTCCGGAAAAGCTGTCCTTTCAGAACTAACTGTGAAGGACCGCGGCCGGCTTTAAGAAACCAGCAATATTACGCGCCCTTGGCGCATATTCATTGATTGGACTTTTGCCCGCTGAGTTCCCTGTGAACGCTGAAAGCCAGCGCCTGTGGTCAGGCAGTGCCGGAAGCAGGCTGCGGGAAAGGATAAAAAAGCTATCAAGCCCGAAAAAGGGCAATAAGGAGGAACTATATATGCAAGGGACAATGAAAACAGCGGTGATGACAGGCCTGAAAGAGCTGGAGTGGGAGCAGCGCCCTATTCCAGTGCCGTCAAAGGGCGAGGTACTGGTGCGGGTCGAGCACGTGGGAATCTGCGGATCGGATCTGCACTACTACGAGCAGGGGGCGATCGGAGATTTCAAGGTCAGCTTCCCGTTTGTGCTGGGCCATGAGGCTGCGGGCACCGTAGTGGAAATCGGTGAGGGCGTAACAGATCTAGCGTAGGGGATCGTGTGGCGATGGAGCCGGGAAAGACCTGCGGGCAGTGTATTTACTGTAAAACCGGCCGTACAACCTATGCCTGATGTGGAATTCTTTGCCACGCCTCCCATTGACGGGGTGTTCTGTGAATATGTGGCCCATCCGGCAAGCTTGTGCTTCCGTCTGCCGGAAAATATGGATACTATAGAAGGTGCGCTGATTGAACCGTTGGCGGTAGGCTTTCATGCGGCAAACCAAGGCGGCGCCAGGCTGGGCCAAAAAGCGGTAGTATGGGAGCTGGATGTATTGGCTGATGACTCTGCTGGCGCTCAAAGCCTTTGGCGTCACTGAGGTTTACGTGGTGGATGTCATGGAAAACCGTCTGGCAAAGGCTAAGGAGCTGGGCGCGGCCGGGATAATCAACGGCAAAGAACAGGATGCCGTGGAGGAACTGATGCGGGCTACCGCGGGAAAAGGAATGGATCTCTGCATTGATACCGCCGGTTCCCAGATCACCATGAACCAGTGCATCGGGGCGGCCGCCAAAGGCGCTGCTGTGGTGTTCGTGGGCTACAGCGCCCAGGATCAGGTGAGTTTAGACATTAACAATGCGTTGAATAAGGAATTAACCTTTAAGACGGTGTTCCGCTACCGAAATCTGTATCCTCTGGCAATTGAGGCGGTGTCTCAGGGGCTAAATGTAAAAGGCGTGGTCACCGACTTTTTCAAATTTGATGATGTGCGCAAGGCGATGGATCTTTCTGTTTCCAACAAAGCGGAAATTGTAAAGGCCGTTTTGAGCCTTCGATAAAATGCCTGTATAGGCGAAGCCAATGAAACACCTATTGCCGTATTGACTTTGGGACTAAGCGGCAATAGGTGCTTTTTTAGCTTTGCTAAGAAATGAAAAGCAGTCTTAGAAGCCGTTTGTTATTGTTTATTAATTAAAATATTTAAATAATTTTGTATCGACTAGTTGAAATGGCCTGCAAAGCTGTGCTGCTATAACACAATCATGCGGAGAATACTAGTAAATAACTAAAAATATTGGAAGAATTAACTATGTGCGGAGCTGTTTTACCATGCCAGCAAGTATCTTTAGATTTCAGCTTCCGGAATGGTGAAGCTGGGAGCACCATTATGCTTGGACTGTGATGCGGCCGGTTAGGCGTATGGGGGAAGCATAGAACGAATCCCTGAGATTTGCGAGTGTTTTTTTACAGTCGTGAATAACATTTTCCAATAGGGAAATAATGAGATTTAGAAAGTGAGGTATTCTTATGTTTAAACATGAAAAAATGTTGTTTCATCCGGTTGCTGTAGAAAAGGCCAATCCCCAATATGCGGCCTTGCTCCAGGAACAGCTGGGCGGTGCCAACGGCGAACTGAAGGCAGCGATGCAGTATATGTCTCAAAGCTTCCGCATTAAGGATCAGGAAATTAAGGATCTGTTCCTGGATATCGCGGCTGAGGAACTGGGCCATATGGAAATGGTGGCGCAAACCATCAATCTTCTGAATGGCCACGACGTTGAGGCTGCGGCTGTGCCGGCAGGCGAAATCGAGTCTCATGTGCTTTTAGGGCTGAATCCAGGCTCATTAACGCCTCCGGATATTCCTGGACCGGGGATTACGTCACCGTCACCGGTGATTTGTGCGCGGATCTTCTCTCAAATATTGCGTCGGAACAGAGGGCCAAGGTCGTCTACGAATACTTGTACCGTCAGATCGATGATAAAAAAGTAAAGGAGACCATCGATTTTCTCCTCAATCGTGAGGAGGCCCACAATGCTATGTTCCGGGAAGCCTTCAATAAGGTGCAGGATACCGGCTCTAACCGGGACTTTGGAACCACAAAGGCTGCGAAAATGTATTTCAGCATGTCCGAGCCCTCTCCTCAGAATAATCCATTTTCCAATACCACCGTTACTCCTCCGTCGTTCAGTTAGCTTTCCAATAAGAGAAATTTGATATGCAGGATTTTTAACAGAAACTTGCAAAATGTTTCGTTTATTTCTATTTAAATCGGGAAATAAATGAAATTTATAGAAAAAACGCAGGATTTATTTTAAAAAAATCATTGACAACGGGGTAAAAATCCTTATAATAAAACTATCCTGAATAAAATAAAATGGCAACGATGGGAAGAGTAGACCGGATTTTGCGTCTCAGAGAGCCGGCGCGTGGTGAAAGCCGGAACAAGGAATCCGGAGGAAGAACATCCCGGAGCAGCCAACCGAAAGCCCCGACCTCCGTTAACAGAACCGCCGGCGACCGTGCGGAAATGTTATGTGAGAAGAGAAATGAATAAGCGGCGGGAGAAAAATTCTCAAGCGGCTGTGTTTTTTCTTGATGTGGTTAGGAGCCGGTAGGCTTGGACGCGGGCGGCGCGTTATCGCCGCAAACCATAGTGTTATGAGTGGGCCTTCGGCCTATTTGGGTGGTACCGCGGAGAGCATCAGCTTTCGTCCAGTGATGGGATGAAAGGCTTTTTTTTATTTTATCAGGCCGGCAAATGGATGACCCCAATATGGCTGGGGAGATCCAATAGAATCGAGAAAAGGAAATCAGAGTAAAGGGGCGATCATCGGATGAAACGGACCAGTTATTGCGGCGCATTGAGGGAAACCAATGTGAACCAAATCCACACCGTCATGGGATGGGTTCAAAATAAGCGGGACATGGGCGGTGTCATTTTTATCGATTTACGGGACCGGGAGGGAATCCTCCAGGTGGTTTTTGACGGCCGAAACCTGACTCCGGCGGCGTTCGCTGCGGCGGAGGCTTTAAAGCTGGAATCCGTGATTGCGGTGGAAGGCCCTTTGCGGATCCGTGGAGAGGAAACCTACAACCCTAAGCTGGTCACCGGCACCATCGAGCTGGCGGCGAAGAAACTGGAGGTGCTGTCGGAGGCGGCGGCCCTGCCCTTCTCCATGAGCGAGGCGGGAAATGTCCGGGAGGAGCTGCGGCTTCAGTACCGCTTTTTAGACTTGAGAAGACCTAAGCTTCTGAATAACCTGAAATTCCGACACAGGCTGACCAAGCTGATTCATGATTATCTGGACGGCCAGGGCTTTTTACAAGTGGAAACCCCTATGCTGACCAAAAGCACGCCGGAGGGGGCCCGGGATTACCTGGTGCCAAGCCGGGTGCATCAGGGTATGTTTTACGCTCTGCCCCAGTCACCGCAGATTTTTAAGCAGCTGCTGATGGTGGGCGGCGTGGATAAATATTACCAGATCGCCCGGTGCTTTCGGGATGAGGATCTGCGCGCGGACCGCCAGCCTGAATTTACCCAGGTGGACATGGAGCTTTCCTTTGTTGACCAGGAGGACATCCTGGAGCACCTGGAAAAAATGTTTAAGCATTTGTTTCGGGAGGCGCTGGGCGTCGAGTTCCAGGAGCGTTTCCCCGTCTGACCTGGCAGCAGGCGATGGACCGGTATGGAAGCGATAAGCCGGATCTGCGGTTCGGCCTTCCTATCGTGGATTTGACGCAGCAGCTCAAGGGATGCGGCTTTTCCGTGTTCCGAAAAGCCATCGACGAGGGAGGTATGGTGCGGGCCGTCAACGTGAAAGGCCACGGGAATTTTACCCGGAGCGCCATTGAGGAGCTGACGGAAAAGGCCCTGAAGCTGGGGGCCAAGGGAATGGCATGGATCGCCCTGAAGGATGACGGGGAGCCTTATTCGATCCTGACGAAATATTTTTCTCAGGAGGAATTTCAAAGCCTGCTGGACGCAGTAGACGGAAAGCCGGGAGATTTTATCCTGTTCTGCGCGGACCAGTTTTCCACTGTGTGCCGTACGCTGGGCGGGCTGCGGCTGGAGCTGGCGGATATGCTGGGATTGAGAAAGCCGGGAGATTACCGTTTCCTGATCGTCACCGACTTCCCGGAATTTGAGTATTCCCAGGAGGAGGGCCGGTATCTGGCCACCCACCATCCCTTTACCATGCCGTATCCCGAGGATATTCCCTATTTGATTTCCGATCCCGCCAGGTGAGGCCCAGGCTATGACGTGGTGCTCAATGGCGTGGAATTAGGGAGCGGAAGCATGCGGATTCATCAAAAGGATGTCCAGCGGAAAATGTTCGAGGCGCTGGGCTTTTCCGAGGAGCAGATCCAGGAGCGGTTCGGCTTTATGGTCAACGCCTTCCAGTACGGCACGCCGCCCCACGGCGGCTTTGCCTTCGGCCTGGACCGTCTGGCCATGCAGATGCTGGAGGCGGAATCCCTGCGGGATGTCATCGCTTTTCCCAAAAATAAGGACGCGGTGTGTCCTATGACCCAGGCGCCCAACGTAGTCGATCCCCATCAGCTGGAGGTTTTGGGCCTTGCGGCCTTGCTCTCCAAGGAAGGAACCGGGAAGGCGGTTCAAAAACGGCAGCGGCCGAAAATTGACGTGGAAAATGTGGCGAATCTTTCCAAGCTTCTGCTGAGCCCGGAGGAAAAGGAGGCTGCGGCCAAGGATATGGAGGAGATCGTGGAGTTCGCCAACCAGCTCCAGGCCATCGACACGGAAAACATACCGGCGGCCGCCCATACGGCAAAGCTGACAAATGTGTTCCGGGAGGATATCCCGCAGACGTCCTGTCCCCGGGAGCTCTTATTGGAAAACGCGCCTGAACAGCACGACGGATGTGTTTTTGTGCCTCAGGTAGTAGAATGAGAAAGGGGGAGGAATCATGACGCAAAGAATTGTGGATATGACAGTCACAGAGCTGAGTGAAAAACTCAGAAGCCGGAAGCTTTCCGCGGAGGAAGCGGCGAAAGCTTATTTAGGCAAATGGAGAAGCGGGAACCGGAGGTAGGGGCCTACCTGACGGTGACCCGGGAAGCGGCCCTGGAAACAGCCAGAAAAGTGGACCAGAAGCGGATGAAGGGCGAAGAACTTCATCCGCTGGCGGGAATTCCAACGGGCATTAAGGACAATATTTGTACCAAGGGCGTCAAAACCACCTGCGCCTCCAGAATGCTGGAAAATTTTGTGCCCCCCTATGACGCGGCGGTGATCGAAAGGCTGAAAGACTGCCACATAGTGATGCTGGGCAAGCTGAATATGGATGAGTTCGCTATGGGCTCTACCACGGAAATTCCTATTACCAGATCACCAAAATCCCAGGGATTGACCGGGTGCG
>ENA-OQLB01000307-OQLB01000307.1-human-gut-metagenome-genome-assembly--contig:-NODE-307-length-28690-cov-8.475790_pt1 | contig 28690 bp, 39 predicted proteins | sample MGYA00242656_ERZ504813 | MGnify/ENA primary metagenome ERZ504813 (study PRJEB26092, sample SAMD00036388) | human gut metagenome | host: Homo sapiens | study: EMG produced TPA metagenomics assembly of... | reverse complement strand
GACACACAATTTGCTTCAAAGGTTTTGTGAAAACGAAACCAATGTAAAAGTTATTCAAGAAGTAATGGGACATGCTGATGTCAGCACAACCATGAACATTTATGCGGAGGCAATCCGGAGGTACTAGAGAGGCTTTGGAGAAACTTGCCAAGAACATGGATGTGTTTTAGAAACAACAGTATAATATAGAAAAGAGTCCTCTGATTTGAGGGCTAGGCAATTGACCAAAAAAATTTAATATGACTAATATATGACCAAAAAAGGCTGCGAATTTGGTTATTTTAGTACAGCTTGCTAAAGAAAATATTGTAATGATTTAAAGAAATACAAATCATCTTACAGACCTTTACAGCAAGAGCGAAAAAGCTCCCGACGATGAAGCCATTAGGCTGAGTAAAGAGGCTTAAAACCTCATAAAATCAAAGCTTTTTGGAATTTTTTCGTGAAAAAATTACGCCAATTTCTGCATGGTCTATATGGAAAAGGGTTGCTCTTAGTTCAAAAGCCGTGTCTTGCAGGTAAAGTAAGACACGCTTTTGAATATACAATATTTTACGGAGTAAAAGAAGTGGTACTTTATTTTTGTTTTGGATAGATCATCGTACGCAGTCCCGCATTTTTTAATGCAGGACCTTTTTTATTTTGGAGGTGTCTTATGTCAGAATATCAATTAGAAATAAAACAGATCGTGGATGATCCACGCTGCCGCATCTATTGGCAGTTCGTACAAACCCTTATGAAAGACCGGAGTATTTGCCTTGGCGGCAGCCCCGGACTTTTTTATTATACCGTCCTTTGCAGCTATGCTAATTTTCGCACATCATACAAGCGCATAGACGGCATTAGTTACATTATATATCCCGGTGAGTGCTGTGCCCGTTCGGTCGGCGTTTTGCTCACCGAAAACACCGCTTTTGTGGTATATAACTTGGGAGACTCCTTGATGATATGGCAGTACCGGGCGGAGATGCGTACAAAGGCTCTGATGCAGACAATCCTTTGCCGGGAGTGTCCGCCGGAGCAATACAAACCGGAAGCTGTAAAGGGCTTGCTTTTGGGAGACAGCATGGAATTAGCGGAGGCTATCCTTACCGGTGACGGCGGCAAACAATATTTTCTCCTTGACGGCAGCTGCGAACATTTTTACTACATCACCGATGATCGCAAGGGAGAGAAGCTGTTGAAAATAATGTGCAGCGCGGAATTGTCCGAAAAGCTGGAAGCCCTTCCGCTGGCGGATTTGTGGTAGAAGGACGAAGGGGTGCCTATAGAAAACGACGCCGTCGATGACAACGGCTGTCCTGTTCTTTTTGCCTGCACCTGCGGCCTGCCCCGTATCAAGAGGTTCGATACGGCACTCCGGCTTCAGAGTGGGACAGGCAGGCTCATCTGCTTTGATTTCCAGATGGACGCGCTTCGTAAATGCTGTGAAGATAGGGCGCAATTCCAAACGATTGGCTTAAAAAATGGAAAAGGAGGTTTTGTCCATAAGACGCAAAAGATTGTTTTCGATTCTTTCTGGACTGCCGCCGCTGCTTTTTGCCTTACTCTACGGCGGAGGGTACATCGCGCAGTTTATCCGCAACCACACCGTATGGAAAAACGCTGGCGGCACACCTGGCTATGGAACAGCACCGGAGATGCCGTCTTTTATCCTGTCGGCCAGTTTTGAAGCGCTATTCACTTTGCCATATGGGGGATTATCGGCGGCCTCATATGTATCAGCGTGCTGGTGTTGCTCATTATCATGGTTATGCGGATGGGATATGGGGACACTGGAGAATACGATAAGGAACGGAATTTTATCTATTTCCAAAAAGGAACTTACGGAACATCGGGTTTTATGTCTGAAAAGGAAGCGGAGGAAGTGTTGAAACTGACTTCCAGCCTGAAAAAGCATACCGGCACTATTCTTGGAACATTAAACGGTAAATATGTTTGTGTGCCGGAAGAAAGCCGCCTCAATAAAAATATCGCCGTGTATGGCGCCGGCGGGTCAATGAAGACCCGAGTACTGTATCAACCGCATTCTTCAGGCTGCCGCACAGGGGGAATCATTGATTATCTGCGATCCGAAATCTGAATTATACGAAACCACCAGCCAATATTTGCGGGAACAAGAATATACTGTCCGCGTTTTTAACCTGGTATCTCCGGAACACTCGGATTCCTGGGCCTGCCTTTCGGAAATCAAAGGCGATGAGCTGATGACACAGCTTTTTTTGTGATGTTATCATTAAAAATACAGGAGATGAAAGGGGAGACCACTTCTGGGACAGCGCAGAAATGAATCTCCTCAAAGCTTTGGTTTTGTATGTGGAGCAGGGCTCTCCCTGCAACGAAAGAAGCCGCAAAAAACCAGAATGAAGACATTTCGTTTCAATCAGAAGCAGCGGAAGATCTGTTGGGGCAAGAAAATTTAGAGACTATCGCCCACACGATTTCCGTGTTCCGGAAAGGCCGGTAAATAACGGAAACAAAAGAGAGACGTCCTATCTATCAATAGAACGTCTCTCTTTTTCTTGTAACCCTGTATGCGTGCGTTCATCAGCAAGCGGAGAAAACACGCTTTTCAATTTCTTCTTTGTCTTTTGGCGCTGGTTCTTCTACAATCCCGCCAAAAGGCATCTCTGCCACCAGCACGTAGTCCCCCGAAAGGTGCAGGAGTTCTTTCACCGCATTGTCGATTACCGGATTGTAATGCTGCAGGGAAGCGCCGATGTTTAACTCGCGCAGTCCGCTCCAGACAGCAAGTTGCAGCATGGCGCTGGACTGGGACGCCATACCGGGAAATTATCCGCATAAAGCGGATATTGTTTCTGAAGCGATTCTACTACTTTCCTGTCGTAGAAATAGAGAATGGTGCCGCTGCCCGCACGGAAGCTGTCAATTTTTTCTCGGGCAACCTTTCCTTCAAAAACGTCATAGATTTTGTTCCAGAGCTGATCCTGCTTTTCCCCATGTACGACGGCTGCCCGGCCGCTTTTCATGTTAAAGGCGTCGGGGACAAGTTCTGTGAGTTCTTTAACCATATCCATCACCCGGTCGATAGCGACGGGCAGTTCCCGGTTGATTGCGTAATAGCTTCTGCGTGCTTTTAGAGCTTCTGTAATTTTCATCATGGGAAGATCCTTTCTAACATCATATATGAACAAGAGACTATACCCTTTCAAACGCGTCCTTGGGACAGAATTTCATGCACTTGCCGCAGACAATACACTTTTCTCCGTCGATCTCCGGCAGCGAGTAAATGTCCTTTTGTGAAATAGCCCCTTTGGGACAGACCGCGATAGACGGGCAGCGGTGGTTCTGCGGGCATTTTTGTGGATTGACTGTGATTTTCATAGTTTTACTCTCCTTCTTCTTTGCAGTATTCCTTTTTGATGGCTTCTATCAGGCGATCACCCGTTCATCTTCAATCCAGTAAAACACATTCATGCCCTGCTTTTCGGAACTGAGGATACCAGCTATCTTCATCTGGTTTAAGTGCTGGGACAGAGCGGAAGCGGTGATGTTCGGCGTATATTGATGAATCTCACCGACGGTAAGCCGCCCTTTGAGCAGTGCGCATAAAATCAGCAGCCGGTGTTCATTCGCCAGAAGCTTCAGCAGCTCCGCTATTTTCTTTGCCTGTTCTTCCATATTCCTTTGCCTTCTTTCCGTTCCTTAATTTGCAAATTCCCTGGGTCATGGTTCCCATCGGGCAGTATACGCACCACGACCGGGGCCGGAACAATACCATTGTCAAAAGGCCCAGCACCGTCGAGGTGAGCATAACGCCGAAAAAGCCGAAGGCAAACTGCCCGATCCACGGGGCCACAAAACTCACGTCCGCCCACTGCCACGGGAGCTTGAATACCCACAGAAGCGTCACCGTCTGCGAAAGGGGCGCGCCGGTAAATACCCGGTAGGTGCTGAACAGCATCAGGCCGAACATCACCATAAAGAAGGTTAAAAAACCATAGCGGAACCACGGGCTGCGCAGAAACTTGGGCGGCGGGGTGTTCCGGGACAATTTCAGCTTTTCTCCCAGCAGGCTGAAAAGCTGGCCGCGCCCGCAGTAGCGGTTGCAGTAGCTTTGCTGCCGCCGAAAATGGCGACGAACAGCGGGATACAGAAAAACAGCATCCCCAGCCATGCGAACAGGATATTGAACAGCCCCAAAAACAGGTAGCACAGCTCGGCGATCCAAAGGTAGTCCGACCACCTCTTTTTCCTTGTGCTTTTCACAGTGCACCGCCCCTTTCCACCATGTTGATGACCGCCGCAGGGCATACATTCGCACACTTCCCGCAGCCGACGCATTTTTCCTCGTCCACATGGGCGGAAACGCCCCATCTGATTTGGATCGCCTCTTTCGGGCAGACGGGGACGCAGGTGCCGCAAGCGACGCACTCTTTGCCGATCTGGAAAACGCGGGGTGTTTTTGTCATAAGTACCCTCCAAAAATCTCTTTGTTATTTAAGTAATTAAGTAAATACTAATATATTATATATGCCTGCATTTGTCAAGTTAGAACAGGAAATTTGTTGTCGTCTTAATTATAAAAAAGCGGATATGCCGAAAGCATGTCCGCCAAACAGAAGCATCAGCCGTTTGTTTTTTTATCCAGCCGCAAATGGAGTCGGTAGAGCGCAAACCTTGCAACCGGCTGTGCAATGCACATTTCTACAAAGAGGGAAATGGAAAAATTACGCGGCCATTTGTGAAAGAACATCTGAATGGGTTCCCATGAAACAGAACGTGTCCCGATCCAGGTGCCTATGACAGTCAGCAGAACGGACATCATCAATACTGTACACAGGATATTGACTACAATATGAGCGTTAAAACTGTCTCCTTTCGAAACAATTTTTGCCGTCATCTTTTCTGCGGGGATGTAGGTCAATAGGACAACGACGATGACGCTCAGCCAAATCAACGGCAGGACGATGAGCACATCCCGATAAACATACAGGTGGAAACCGGCTTCAAAAAAGGTGATCAGCGGGGCAATGATATTGACTGAAATGATGGAGACAATGCCCATAAATAAAGCAAATTCCTTTTTGCTGCGGGGTAATTTCATGTAAAATTCCATTTTGATTCTCCTCTTTTCGTAAAAATAAGCGTGAAATCATTCCGATTTCACGCTGAACCATTATACGCGCTTTCTATTATTTACATTATTCATTATATCATATGCTTTTTTTAAAATTCAAGTCAAAGTTTCTTGAATCTTAACGGAGAATATTTTGCCTTTCCAGTACAATGAAAAAGTAAACATTGTTTTTCTTCAACTTCTGCTGAAAATGGCATGGAATAGACACGGAAACTGCTGTGCAGGAGCTGGCTTATACCGAGCAGGATAAAAGCTTAGTCAGCCCTCAAAGGTATAGGAGAACGGAAGCAGTTCTTTCGCCTTGATTTTTGCATGCTGTCCTGCAACGGAGAGAATCACTTCACAGTCCGGCATATAATCATGCAGGATCTGGCGGCAGTTTCCACAGGGCGGGATAATTTCCGAACCATCCTTGCCTCTTACCGCAACAATCGTATCAAAGTCCCGTTCCCCTTGTGTGACAGCAGCTCCGATGGCAATCTGCTCCGCGCAGGCGCCGTGCATGGAATACATATTGACGCCGGCAAATATTTTTCCGCTCTTGCTGCGTACTGCCGCACCTACTGTATGATTTTCGTGGATTGCGTCGTAATTCAGCCGGATGACCCTTTGCGCTTCTGCGATCAATTCATAATCTTTGTCGGTTAATGGCTGCATCATACCCCATCCTTCCCATTTATTCGCATTTGTCTTGCACAATCACTGGTATCATTGTATCACAATGCAAGAATTTCTATCAAGCAACGTAGTACAGAAATTTCTGTTTTATCGTTCCAAAATAAAAAGATAAGAAAATCAAAAGGAGACAGTTCGCAAAGAACTGTCTCCTTTTGTTCTGATCGCTTATTCAATGGTAATCTGATTTGGCTTCGGCAAAGCCTTCGTTTCCTTCTTGGGGATAGAAAGCTTCAGAATACCGTCCTCGAATTTAGCGGAAACATCTTTCTCGGTAATGCCATCACCAATATAGAAGCTCCGGCTGCATTCTCCGCAATACCGCTCACGGCGGATATACCGGCCCTTGTCGTCTTTCTGGTCCTTATCAAGGCCCTTGCTTGCGCTGATGGTCAGGTAGCCATCTGAAATCTGAGCCTGGATTTCATCCTTCTTAAAGCCCGGAAGGTCGATATCCAGTTCATAGGAGTTATCCTTTTCCCGGACGTCGGTCTTCATCAAAGCCTTTGCATGTTTTCCATACAGCGGGTTGTGACGTGAGAACATCGGCATCAATTCGAACGGATCATCAAACATTTCATCGAACAGGTTTTCACCAAAACGCTTAGACAACATAAGTCATTCCTCCAATCATAATTGCTCGTAGATGGCTGGAATTTTTCTCGGCTGTTGCGAGCTTTTGCTGTCCGGTTCACCGCATTTCTGCGGCAAGCCTTTTGGTTGCTTTCAGATGGGCTCCGGAAAACCCGGAATCCTTGCGCCTCTTTCAAGGTACACTTATATTATAGCTCATAAATTAGCACTGTCAATATGAGAGTGCTAATTTTAACAAAAAGATAACAATTTAAAAAATGCAAAAGCCAAAATTAGAATTCTCATTTATAGCATGTTGTTGTTTTGTTCTTGGAAAAAGATTGAAAATCAGCCGCTTTCATGGTAAAATTACATTTGTATAATTTTATTTAGAAAGGGGCTTGACAAAAATGGCGGCAGGGAGCATACTGGTTATACGCACGCACGCACGCACGCAAAGCCTAACTCTGTCCTTTTTCCTGTCAAGCTGAAAACTGTACAAAAACAGAAGGCGTATTCTGCCGATTTGCAAGGGGTGGGATGCGCCTTTTTATGTTTTTGGAAAATACATAATAATATTATGAAAGGAAGAAAGCAGATGATGAAAAAAAGAAAATGGCTGGTAAGCCTGCTGGCGGTTGTATTGACGGTAATAATGCTTCCTATAGCGGCATTTGCGCAGACTGCCGAACGGACAACGGGGCTTGATTTATCCAACAAAACAGAAGCCGAAGCAAATGAAGCGGAAGGCTGGAGCTGGAGTCCTGATGGAGAAGGCGGGTATACCCTTGTTTTGGAAAATGTCAATATATCCGCCCAATCGGGTGATGCCATTACACTTCCGAAAAATGTAGATGTCGATATCATTTTGAAAGGCAATAACCGTATATCGGGCGAGACTGCGCTGTTTGGTGTAGAAACAGCCGGCGGGCTTGTCACAATAAAAGGTGAAACCTCTGATGCTTCCCTGACGGCAGTGAGCAATGAAAATTCAATGTGGGGAACAATTTCTATTTCCAATCTGCTGATTGAAAGCGGCAATGTCTATACGGAAGGGGACGGAAACGTCATTGATACTTTCAGTATGACAGGGGGCTCTTTTACCATTAATCAGACCTTCGGCAGTTGGGCCGCGCTTCACACCGTTAACCGCGTTCGATCACCGGCGGCAGGCTTGAGATCACGACAGATGAAACGAACGGCTATGCTGTTTACAATTATCCGAGCCAGGATGAAGGGGAATCCGGGGTTTATATCGGAGGCAATGCAGAGGTTGTCATCAACAAAAGCAATGTGGGGATCGCGGTTCTTGAAAAAGGAAGCGGCATATCAGATGGAAAAATCGAAATTGCAGGCGGTACGGTCAAAATAAATTCCGCGAATATCGGCGTGTATACGGCTGTGGAAGATATTATCCTGAGCGGCGGCAATATAGAGATAATATCAGACAATATCGCTCTCAAAGCTGTGAAGGGGAACGTAGATTTCACGGGAGCTGATACAGGGATAAAGGCGCCAACGCCGGTATCTGCGGGCGGAGAAGTAGTCGGAACATATCATGACATACATCAATGGGCTTCTGAGTGTCTTACGACGATCATGGGCATTGGAAGGCGTGTACCAATCCAGGTTGTGACGCTGTAAACGAATATTCTGCACATCAGGCGGCACAGCTACCTGTACGCAGAAAGCAGTCTGCGAAATTTGCGGGCAGGAATATGGCGAGGTTGATGAAACGGCGCATACCCCCGATGGCACAGGCTGGCATTTTGATGAAAACAGCCATTGGAATACCTGTGAGTGCGGCGCGAAACTGAATGAAGGCGCCCACACGTTTAAGTGGGTAACGGACAAGGAAGCGACTGCCACGGAAGCCGGGTTGAAGCATGAAGAATGTACCGTATGCGGCTACGAAAAAGATGCAGTAGAAATCCCGGCAGCCGGGACAGCGGATGACGGCAAGGACGAACAGACGTCTACTTCTGCCGATGGCAGCAGCGATACTGTCGAGGATGGACAAAAGCCTTCTGGGGAAGATACCCCACAGACTGGCGATAACAGCAATTCCGCTCTCTGGATTGCGCTCATGCTGACGGCGGGCACGGCTCTCACCGCAGCAGCCATTTTCAGCAGGAAGAAAAAATACAGCAGATAACCGATAGGAATATAGGAACGCGCCCTGTGGATTCATAAATCCACAGGGCGCATTTTTTGCCATTCGTATATTGTGGAACATGGGAATGGTTTCACAGCAACCTACAAAATGTCTGCTAACCGCCTGATGGGAAAATACAGGAAAAAGCCGTGCCTTTTCCCAGCTCGCTGGAAACAGAAATCTGCCGTGATGGGCTTCTACAATCCACTTGACCATGGAAAGGCCTAAGCCGCTGCTATCGGAATTCCGGGAAGGGTCCGCCTGGTAAAACCGGTCCCAGATACGGGGCAGGTCTTGAGGGAGATCCCAATCCCATCATCTTTTACAAGCACCTGCAAATATTCGTCCGCTTTCCAGGCGGATACCCATACATGACCGCCTGGGTTCCCATAGCTGACGGCGTTTTCCAGCAGATTTCCCAGCAAACGTATCATCAGCGTTTGATCCGCCGTTAGCTGCAGCCCAGGCTCAATCCGGGTCTGAATTTGGATTCCCTTTTCCTGGGCGATGCCGGTAAATTCTTCCGCCACCATTTCGCAGATTTCACTGAAATCGACCGGCTCCAAATTCAGCTTTTCCCTTCCCTGGTCCGCCCGGGAAAGGAGCAGAAGCTGGGACACCATATCAGAAATGGATTTCATTTTCCGGTGAATGACCGAAACCTCCCGCCGTCCTTCCTCATCCAGATGGTTCCCCTGCAGGAGATCTTCACACTGCATCAAAACCACGCTGATTGGGGTGCGCAGCTCATGGGCAACGTCGCTGGTAAACTGCTTTTCCCGCTGCATCCCGGCGTCGATGGTTTCCAGCAGCCCGTCAAAGGTATGGGCCAGCGTGTAGATTTCGTCGTTCCCTTTGCCCAGGTCGATCCGTTTGGATAAATCCTTTTCTTTCTGGATTTCCTGAACCGTTTTTGTAATTTTGGATACCGGATACAGGGCGCGCCGGCTCAGCAGATATCCGCACACGGCGGTCAGGAAAATCATCAGGGGGGACAGGATCAGCGCCAATCGGAGCGTATACCGGAAATCCCTTTCCGCGTCGCTGATGGAAATGACCCCGCGGATCAGTACCGGCCGGCCGTTGACCGTATGTTCCAAATCCAAAACGGAGTAGTCGTTTTCCCCCGCGGTAATCGTCCGCAGGTTCCCGCTTTCAAAGGGAAGGTCATAGGCAAATCCATAGGGGATTCTTCCGTACAGCAGCTCCTGGCTGTTTTTATCATAAACGGAAAGGTAAACCCCGTCCTCCAGGTTCATTAAATCGGAATCGAAATCCCAGCGCCCGTCTTCATACTCCATATCTTCAAAGGCCCCGAAAACGCTTGCCTCCAAGGTGTTTTCCACATTGGATACAATTTCACGGGAACTGATGGAAAACAGCAGGGCAAGCACGATGCAGACAACGAGGGCCATCATCGTTATGCAGCAAAACCAGCCTGGTTTTCAGCGACAGCCTTTTCATAGGGTATCATCCTTCAACACATATCCATGGCCCCGAACGGTGTGGATCAGCTTTTTATCGTACCCTTCGTCCACCTTTTTCCGCAGGAACCGGATATATACGTCGATGACATTGGAGCCGCCGGAAATCGTAATCCCATACATGCTGTTCCAGCTTATCCCGGCTTAACACGACGCCAGCATTCTGCATCATGTAATGAAGCAGGGAATACTCCTTGGAGGAAAGCTGAAGCTCCCTGTCCCCCCGGAATACCCGGCGAGTATCCACATGGAGGGATAGATCCGCCACGTTTAAAATACTGCTTTTTTCCGTAACCGGCTTTCTCAGCAGGACACGAAGCCGCGCCAGCAGTTCCTCAAACGCGAAGGGCTTTACCAGATAGTCGTCCGCCCCGGCGTCCAGCCGGTTACCCGGTCTTCAATACTGTCCCTGGCTGTTAATAAAAGCACGGGAAGGGTATTTCCCTCCCGGCGCAGCTTTTTTAAAACGGTAATCCCGTCCATTTTTGGCATCATGATATCCAAAACCAGCGCGTCGTATTCCGCGCAGAGAAGATAGTCGAACACCTCTTCGCCGTCAAAGCAGGCGTCCACGCTGTATCCGGCATCCTTCAGCCTTTTTTTAATGAGCTGGTTTAAATCCCGTTCATCTTCTGCAATCAAAATCCTCATAAAAATCCCTCCTTATATCAGTATATCATATCCGGGCGCAGGAAAGTAGCTTTGCTGTAAATAGGAACTCCGCAGCGTATCTCGCTGCGGAGTTTCCCTATCGGTTCGCTGTTCTTGTATATATATAATGGTTAGTCCCAATGCTCCGCACTCCACTCAATGATTGTTCCGGTGGAAGCGTCGATCTCAAATTCATACTCCATGCGGTTGTAGTAAATTTCGCCATCATAAATCTGGCGGCCGTCATCGCGGTCCAGATGGATACGGATATCGTTCGCGGAAGCACCGGGAACCTTTGCCAGAGCAATGCTGCGGGCTTTGTCTACGGATATGACCGTCCCATTGCCGCCGTTGTTATTGCTGGGGGAATAGTTCTCAATATCAAAATCAGAGCTGAGAATCCTTCCGGTGGCCTGGTCGATATCATAGTCGTATTCGGTCCCGTTGGCGTAGAACTCTACTTCATAAACCAGGCGGCCGTCGTCGTAATCCTCCTTTACCCATACGAACTGGGTGGCGGATTCAGAAACGCCGGCGTCCTTCAGGCAATGCTTTTGGCCTGATCCTTGGTAATGGCGGAGGAGGTATTGTTGCTGGGCTGCGCGGCCTGGGATGAAGCGGCGGGAGCTTGCGTTGCCTGGGATGCGGTGCCGCCGTTGGATTTTGAAGCGGAAGAACCGGATTCACTCGGAGAGGAGGAAGCAGGAGAACTGGAGCTTGCTTCCGCCTGGGAAGAAGATTCCTTGGTTTCTTCCTTTGCCTTTGGGATTTCCGCCCCAAGGACGTCGTAGGACGAATGGAGGATTTCTCCGGAGCTTCTCACGATGTCGTAATCATAGCTTTTTTCCGCGGTTGTAAAATCGATCTCATAAACCGGGGAACCGTTTTCCATGCCCTTGTCAATCCGAAGGGAAAGAACGTCCTGTTCGCTGACCCCCGCATGGGAAAATACGGCGGCTTTTGCTTCCTGCTCGCTGAACTCCGGGTTTTCCGGAGCCGGGGAAGTGGCTGCCAGCGCGATGGCGGTGCCGCCTCCGATCACAAAAACCGCAGCGGCAGCCGCAATGGCGATCACCTTCGCGTTTAATTTCTTTAAAAACTCAAGTTTCATATCTTACGCCTTCCTTCTCTTTTGGTTTGAGCTTTTGTTTGGATTGTGTCTACAGTATATCCCACAAAGATGAAAGAAAGATTAAAATAGAAAAGTTTTTATCACGTCACGGGATTTGGATTCTATCCGGCGCCGGCGCTCTCTGCATACCACATAGGCGGAAAAATGGAAGCTTGACCTGCAGGATAAATAGGAAAAGGACTGCCAGGATCCACGGAAGAAAGCTAATCACAGCATACAAACATCCCTTGTGGTTTTCGTAATGATATTCGTCATACGAGAAAACCCGTTCCGGATCCTCCAGGTAATACAGATACAGTTTAAAAGGCGGTGTGCCGGGATGTTTAAAAAATGCCCGGTATTCTTTCTCTTATCCTCCGACGGTGTACCGGTAGACTGCGTACCAGTCATAATGGGCAACGTCTCCGGACCGGTGTTATTTCAATAGGGCCGCCTCGATGATATGGTTCCGGCTCCTTGCAATATCCCGTTTCCGTTCCCAGCTAAGCAGGTAGGTAATTCTTTTATAGGCGGGCACAGCAACGACATATCCCAGGATCAGTACGGCGAAGACCGCAGCCCACTTCACCCAATTCAGGGGATCGTCTGTGAACACGCCGGTTAATGCCTCTTGTATCCCCATTTGCATTCATTCCCTTCTATCCAAGCTGCGGGCCGGGGCTTCCATAGCCCCGGCCTTCACAAATCCATATTTTCGCTTAGCTGTTTTTGGTACTCCTCTGCTTCATCCGGCGTTGCTTCCCGGACAGCAAATTTTGCCGCAGTCCGGGCATTGCGTTTCCGGCTGTGACGATTCAAATAAATAGTGCCAGGCGTCGCAGGCATACAGCATCTTCCTTCACTTCGTCTTTCTATGGCTTATGTCCCGATTATACCACAAAATGGGAACCGTGACAGCGGGTTCCTTCCTTCGTTTTGGATAAATTACAGAAGGGATTTATGTTGTTTTCGCAGAAAAATCAAGAAAACATGAGTAACTTAATAGAACCGAACTATTATTACAAATAATTATTATTTGTGGCAGAAGAATTGGGAAAACGTCGTTTTTAAGAGACTTTCTGTACTAGAATTTTTGGAAAAGTATTTAAAAATGACTTCGATAAGCCTGTTATCAATTCATTTTCACAATGTTATCGTGGCCTTTTTATCCACTACATCCTAAGCACAAAAAGAGAAGGAGCCTGGTTCCTTCTCTTTTTTCTCTGTTTACTTGACCAGGGGAGGCACATATTATTTGTTATGGTTAGGATTTTTTAATATTCCGTGCCTTCTCTGCCTTTTCAACTGATTCTTCTGTATATGTTGATTGTGATGCTGGTTCTTTAATCGTCAAAGATACGAATTATAGGAAGATTGAGTAATATGGTTAGCATCAGGTGGATATGCTAAAAGGGCCTCTACACTATCGCAAAACTATCTCTCATCCATAGAAAGAGGATTAAGTTTTCCAAGTCCAGGGAAATTGGTTTTAATTATTGATGAACTCGATATTTCGGCGGATCAATTATTTGAAGATGTAATTAAAAATTCCGTTCAAATGAAAAGTTCCTTATTATCAGAAAAGATTCAACATTTACCCATTGATGGACAAAAGTTTATTTTATCGGTGTTAGCTGTTCTGATCCAAGAAATAGAAAAAAGATTTTGAATGCATGGAGAAACTAATTATGGCTATGAAGAACCAAATGCAAGAAAAACCTATTGATTTAATGGGAGGCTTTGTTGACGGAAAACTTGTTTCCGTAGCGAAGGGGTATCGCTCATCGAAGTATGGCAGGCTGATAAAGAGCCGCCACTAGGTACTATTGCATATAGGAGGCTTTCCCCGGAAGAATATAAAGAAGTCGAAAAGTTTCTTAAAAACAGTACTCAATGAAGGCGAAAGCAGAGGTTATGCACTCTGCTTTTTTTCTTTACTTGGAAGTGATTCCAGGTAAAGAAAGGGGCCGTTCGACACCCCGGTGGTATATCCAAGTTTTACAGAAGGTAAAGCTGCCTGTCACAGGTTTCAGTTATGCTTTGCTATTATTTGTGGATAATAGCTCCTATGCCAGTTGATACAAGGTCTGTCAAGGGGCCTTTCTGCAGAAGTTACGGATTATTCCGTAAAATATGTGAGTAAAACCGTTTAGGGCAGTTCTATTAAGCAAGAACTGCCCTAACTATGTTTTTGCTTTTTCTTGGTACATAAATATAACAAATTTACCTCATGGCATCCTTCATTGATTTTATATATTTGCCTATATGATTCGGCGCCTCTTTACCGTATTTTTCAAGCAGCTTTATAATAGCCGAACCGACGATTGCACCGTCAGCAATATCCGCCATTTTCTTTGCCTGCTCCGGTGTGGAAATACCAAACCCAATCGCGCAAGGTATACCGGTATTTTCTCTTACCACTTTCACAATAGAAGTAAGGTCTGTCTTGATTTCGCTTCTCGTACCCGTAACGCCGAGACTGGAAACGATATATAAGAAACCTTCTGCTTCTTTTGCAATCATGGCAATGCGGTTTTCAGACGTCGGTGCAATCAATGACACTAAATCAACGCCATACTTGTGGCAAAGCGGCAAAAATTCTTCTTTTTCCTCAAACGGCAAATCTGGCAGAATGAGGCCATCAATTTCAATATTCTTACAGGTGGATATAAATTTTTCTGCGCCATAGGAGAACACCACATTGGAATAAGTCATGAAAACCATCGGCACTTTTACATCATAGCGAAGTTTTTTGACAAATGCGAATATTTTATCTGTCGTAACGCCTCCGTTCAGCGCCCTAATGTTTGCTCCCTGAATAACAGGTCCTTCGGCGGTTGGATCGGAGAACGGGATGCCAAGCTCAATGAGATCCGCACCGTTTTCTACAGCGGCACGGATAGCGGCGGCTGTCGTTTCCAGATCAGGGTCACCGCAAGTGATAAAGGCGATAAACGCCTTGCCGTTTTCAAATGCTTTTTTGATGTTACTCATGAAGATCCTCCCCTCTGTAACGGGCAATGGCTGCACAGTCCTTGTCGCCTCTGCCGGATATGGTAATTACGATGATTTGGCCTTTATCCATTGCCGGCGCGAGCTTCATTGCGTGAGCAACAGCGTGAGCCGATTCGATGGCGGGAATAATGCCTTCGGTCTTGGCCAGATATTCAAATGCGTTTACCGCTTCATCATCGGTTACAGGCACATATTCCGCTCTGCCAATATCATGCAGGTGAGCGTGCTCGGGGCCGACGCCGGGGTAGTCCAGCCCAGCTGAGATAGAATAAACGGGAGCGATCTGACCGTATTCATCCTGACAGAAATATGACTTCATACCATGGAAGATTCCTACTCTACCAGTGGCAATGGTTGCCGCCGTTTCAAAGGTATCAATACCTCTGCCTGCCGCTTCGCAGCCGATCAGGCGAACGCCCTTATCGCCTATGAAATGATAAAAGCTGCCAATGGCATTGGAGCCGCCGCCGACACAAGCGATGACCGCATCGGGCAGTCTGCCTTCTTTCTCTTGGATCTGCTCCTTGATTTCCTTAGAAATAACCGCTTGAAAATCACGAACGATAGTGGGGAATGGATGCGGCCCCATAACAGAACCAAGACAGTAGTGCGTATCGCTGATCCGGGAAGTCCACTCACGCATCGCTTCGGATACAGCGTCCTTTAAGGTGGCTGTGCCTGTCCTCACAGGAATGACCTCAGCGCCAAGCAAACGCATACGGTACACATTAAGCGCCTGACGGACAGTATCTTCCTCGCCCATAAAGACCACGCATTCCATTCCCATCAGTGCGGCGGCGGTTGCCGTGGCGACACCATGCTGACCGGCTCCGGTTTCGGCAATCAGGCGCGCTTTGCCCATCTTCTTTGCGAGAAGCGCCTGGCGAGGACATTATTGATCTTATGTGCCCCGGTGTGGTTTAGATCCTCACGTTTGAGGTAAATTTTTGCACCCCCGAGGTCTTTTGTCATTTTCGCAGCGAAATACAGCCTTGAAGGCCTGCCTGCGTATTCGTTGAAAAGTTCGGTAAGCTCTCTGTTAAATTCGGGATCGTTTTTGTAATGGTTATACGCTTCTTCCAGTTCAATGACGGCGTTCATCAGCGTTTCGGGAATATACTGACCGCCGTGAATACCGAAGCGCCCGTTTGGGTTTGTCATAATCCAGCTTCCTTTCTGACAGCGGCAATGAATGCCGCCATTTTTGTTTTATCTTTTACTCCATCGGTTTCAATTCCTGAGCTGACATCCACTGCAAATGGATAGAGTGCTTTGACTGCACTCGCCGCATTGCGGGCATCAAGCCTCCGGCGAGAAAATACGGTCTTCTGATGCTTTTCACGAACCCCCAATCGAATACTTCCCCCGTACCTGCACCGGAATCAAGAAGGATATAATCCGCCGTACTTTGTTCCGCGATTTTTATATCCTTTACAGTTTTAATGCGAAAAGCCTTGATGATTTTCTTATCCGTGAGCAGCCGCAACTGTGCAATATAATCTTCATCCTCATCACCGTGAAGCTGTGCTATGTCGATAATGTCATCCTGCAGCAGCTTCGCAATATTTTGCGGATCTTCATTTACAAATACACCGACTGCCTGTATCTCGGACGAAGCCGGCTTTTCAGCTCTGCCGCTTTTTCGTATGTTACATAACGCCTGCTTTTCGGTGCAAACACGAATCCAATGTAGTCCGGCTTCAATTCGTTTGCATTCTCTATATCACAAGTTCGGGAAAGTCCGCAAAATTTAATCTTCGTCATATTGTACCCCGCAGTTCATCAAGCTTGGCTTTTTTGTCGGGTGCCCGCATAAGACTTCGCCAATCAAACAGCATCCACACCGATTTCACGGAGCTTTGATATATCTTCCGCACTGCTTACCCCACTTTCGGAAACAAACAGCATATCACGGGGGATTAGTTCTCTGAGCCTGCGGCTATTGTCCGTATCCACGGAAAAGTCTTTCAGGTTCCGGTTATTGACGCCGACGATGCGTGCTCCTGCATGAAGTGCGGTTTGTACTTCGTTTTCATCATGCGCTTCAACCAATGCGGATAATCCGAGTTCATCACAAATGCTGATATATGATTTGATTTGTTCCTCACTTAAAATAGAACAGATCAGCAGCACCGCCGATGCACCAAGGACCTTTGCCTCGTAGATCATATATTCATCTACTGTGAAGTCCTTCCGCAGACAGGGGATGGATACAGCGGAGGTAATTTCACGGAGGTATTCGTCACTGCCTAAAAACCATTTCGGTTCTGTCAGCACGGAAATACAGTCCGCTCCCGCCGCTTCGTACTCCTTTGCAATTCGCAGATATGGAAAATCGGGAGCGATGAGCTTTGAGGGAGACGCCTTTTTGCACTCACAGATAAAGGAAACCCCCGGCTTTCTCAGTGCGTTTTCAAAAGCAAAGGAGCCTTTGGGGCGGGATAAGGCTTGCCGCCTGATTTCTTCGGGCGGTATTTTCTTTTTCGCCTCAGCCGCACGTTCCCTGGCGTGTTCGGCAAGCTGATCGAGAATGGTCATGCTGTCACCTCCGCCGAATCGGGACGGTTGCTGACTTCGATCAGTTTGTGCAATGTCCCAAGCGCCTTACCGGAATCAATCATCTCTGCGGCAAGTACGATTCCTTCTTTCAGGCTGTCAGCCTTACCGCCTATATAGAGTGCGGCACCAGCATTCATAAGAACAGCATTTCTCTTATGACCCTTTTCACCGTTTAAGATTGCAAGCGTAATTTTAGCATTTTCTTTGGGTGTGCCGCCCTTTAAATCCTCTTTGGTGCAGCATTCAAAACCGAAGTCTTCTGGAGTGATAACGGAGGATTTGAACCAACCGTCTTTAATTTCGCAGATCGTAGTCGGTGCGCTCATGGAAATCTCATCCAGCTTATCCTGGCCGTACACCACCATGCCCCGCTTGATTCCGAGGCTGATCAGAACCTGTGCCAGCGGTTCAACCAGATAATCGTCATACACACCGAGAAGCTGCATAGAAGGTGTACCTGGATTTGTCAGCGGACCAAGAATGTTGAACACGGTGCGAAAACCAAGTTCCTTGCGGATAGCGCCCACATACTTCATAGATGTATGATACTTCTGTGCGAAGAAAAAGCACATACCAGCATCATTCAAAAGCTCGATACATTTTGCGGGGCTTTGCTGAATGTTTACGCCAAGAGCTTCCAGACAATCTGCCGTTCCGCACTGGGAGGATGCGGCTCTGTTGCCATGCTTTGCGACTTTCATACCGCCTGCGGCTGCAACGAGCGCAGAGGTCGTGGAAATATTGAAGCTGTGCGCATTATCGCCTCCAGTTCCAACGATTTCAAAGAGCTCCATCCCGGTTTCCACCTTGGTAGCATGTGCTCGCATCGCCGCCGCACAACCTGCGATTTCATCTGTTGTTTCCGCTCTGGCGCTTTTGGTAGACAGAGCCGCAAGGAATGCGGCATTCTGTGTCGGGGTGGTTTCACCGCTCATAATTTCGTTCATGACGGTGTATGCCTCATCATAGGTGAGGTCTTCTTTATTTACAATCTTTACAATTGCTTCTTTAATCATGACTCAGATCTCCTTTATGAAATTATACAGCATCTGCTTACCTTCCGGTGTCATAATGGATTCGGGATGGAACTGTACGCCGTAGATCGGATATTCCTTGTGCTGTACCGCCATCACTTCGCCATCGGCGATGAGGGCAGTGATTTTCAGGCATTTAGGAATCGTGTCGGCATCTGCCGCAAGGGAATGATACCGTGCGACAGGCGCAGCATCAGGACAGCCTTTGAATAACGGGCAATCTGTGTCAAATTTTACATTCGACTGTTTTCCGTGCATTAGTTCCTTTGCATAGGTAACGGTCGTACCGAACGCCGCACAAATTGCCTGATGGCCGAGGCAAACCCCAAGAACAGGGATGTCCCTTCCGAGTGTTTTTACAGCCTCGATAATGATTCCGGCATCTTCCGGTCTGCCTGGGCCAGGGGTGAGAATAATGCGGGACGGGTTTAATTTCTTAATTTCTTCTATCGTCATTTCGTCGTTGCGGATGATTTTGATATCTGTTCGATCTCACCAATCAGTTGAAAGAGATTATAGGAAAAGCTATCGTAGTTATCTATCAGAAGAATCATGATTCCGCCTCCTGTGCAAGTTCTAATGCTTTCAGTGAAGATTTGGCTTTGTTCAGGCATTCTTCAAATTCCTTTTCGGGTATGGAATCCGCCACGATCCCGGCTCCGCTTCTCACAAATACCTTACCGTTTTTCTTATAGGCAATCCGAATGGCAATACAGGTATCCATATTCCCTGTAAAGTGATATAGCCAATGGCACCGCCATAGATGCCGCGTTTGTTGTTTTCAAGTTCTCCAATTAACTGGCAAGCTCTGATCTTCGGAGCACCGGAAAGTGTTCCGGCAGGTAATACCGCTTCAATGGCGTCCAGCGCATCATGGTTTTCGCTGATTTCACCACGCACCGTAGAGCCGATGTGCATAACATGAGAAAAACGCTCAATAGAATGGAACTTTTCGACCTGTACCGTACCAAACTTGCTTATTTTGCCGAGATCGTTTCGTCCCAAATCGACCAGCATATTGTGTTCGGCCAGTTCTTTTTCGTCGGCAAGCAGTTGTGCTTCAAGCGCTTTGTCTTCCTCTGCGGTTCTGCCTCTCGGTCTTGTCCCTGCAAGCGGGAAAGTGTGCAGCACACCATTTTCCAGCTTTACCAGAGTTTCGGGAGATGCCCCTGCAACCTCTACGTCTGTTCCTGAAAAATAAAACATATATGGTGACGGATTGAGGGTGCGAAGCACACGGTAGGTATTCAGGAGACTTCCCTCAAAAGGCGCGCACAGTCGGTTCGACAGCACAATCTGGAAAATATCCCCCTCACGGATATGGCGCTTTGCCTTCTCAACCATGCTGCAGAACTGCTTTTTGTCAAACAACGGCGTAACATCGCCAAGCAGTTTGCCGCCCGGTTCATTCTTTTTTTCGCCGTGGCGGAGAAGCTCTGCGAGCTGACGGAGTTCCATAACCGCTTTGTTATAACCGGTTTCCGGCTCATCCAGCGGCATATTTACGATGAGAATAATTTTCTGCCGGAGATGATCAAATGCGATCACTTTATCAAAGAGCATCAAATCAACATCCTTAAACGCCTCAGTATCTTCCACATCACATTTGACGGCCGGCTCGCTGTAGGTGAGATAATCATAAGAGAAGTATCCGACAAGACCGCCTGTAAAGGAAGGAAGATAATCGAAACGGGGGCTTCTGTAACTGGCAAGAATTTGGCGGAGATAGCCGGACGGGCTATCCGTCTTGACCTTGAGATTGCCAATCTTCATCTCGCCGTCAATGCAAGTGATCTCCATTTTGGGATCAAATCCAAGGAAGGTATACCGTCCCCAGGTTTCATTTGCCTGCGCTGATTCCAGCATATAGCAGTGAGTGGATACATTTTTCAATATCTTCATCGTTTCAATAGGTGTTGTGAAGTCGGAAAGGATTTCAAGGCTGACCGGCAATACGTTATAATGACCGGCTGCTGCGATTTCTTTGACTTCAACAAAAGTTGGCTGAATTTTCATAATCCTTTCCTCCAAAACAGGTAAAGTAAAGTTCGTGATTGATTAGGATGATTCAATTTCAATATCCGGCGCACAGTGCGCCGCCAACATTTGTATACAGCATATTGCAACCTCCTGAAACAAAGAAAAGACTCCTTTGAACTTCTGTCTCGCTCAAAGGAGTCTTATAGAACAAAAACGCCCTTGACAGAGATTTACACTCTGTCAAGGACGAATAAAACATTTATCCGCGGTGCCACCTTGATTCACGGTATGACCGTGCGCTTAGCAGGATACCAACATATCCCCGGCAAATGACGTCTGCCTGCAACGTCGCAGAATACTCTGTGAGAATCACATTTGACTGCGCCCTCAGCGGTCCATTTGACAACTTGTTTCTTGCCTGATTCTCAGCATCGCAGGCTCTCTGTAAAGGCATCATTGCCGTTATCTCCGCTTCAACGGTTTGAATATTAAATTTTTTTGTATTATATCAAACAAACTCTGAACTGTCAATAGGCATCCGAGTGACGCTACAGTTAATTCGTATTTTTCTCTATTTATAGCGGGAGCGCAGCTTTCAAAATACACTCCCATCGCTCCCAACTGTCTCTGCTTTTTTTGTTCTGCTTTTGCTGTTTCAGCCGCAGATGTTTCCGGACAGAACGAGAGAAAAAGGGAAGTCTGCGTTGTCCAAAGTCCATTTGAAAGGCATAAAATGGATGATTATAAAATTTATATTTTTATCTCAAATTAAGAAAATCTCTTGCAATTTTTTGAGAAAAGGTGTAACATTTTTAATAAATAAAACCTCTGAGGGCAAAGGAACGGTATACTCTCGGAGGAGAAAATTATACTGGACTTTGAATCTCCTTCGAGAAAAAAGAAGGAGGTTTTTTATTTTGAGAAAGAAAAAGTGGCTTTCGGCACTGGCTGCGGCTGCGATGATGCTTATGCTGATTCCAATCAGCGCCTTTGCCCAGGAAGTAGCACCAGAAAATACGTACGACAGCATTTCTGAGTATACAGCTGCCGTGAGTACGGGCGAACTGGATGGGGAAGACGTTTATGTCACCATCGATGGTAAGAATTTCACAGAACAAGACGGATTTGTAGTGGCTAATACACAAAATAAAGAGAACCCGCCGAAGTTCCATCTTATCCTGACAGGCTGCACCTTTAATGACGCTGTTGTATCCCTTGGAAGCCAGGGCAAAAATGAGAACGGCGCCGCAAGCCCGTCCACCGGAGCCTTCCCGATTACCATTCAGAATAACAAAACTGATGTGGAAGTAGAACAGGCTTACATGGCGGCAGAGAGTGAAGATATCCCGTCCGTTACTTTGGAAGCAGGAGAGCTGCTGGTGAAAGACGCTGATGATACAGAAGTGCATACGCCGGTGAAGGTAGAAGCAAAAGCGCCTACCGCTACGAAGCCTGGTAATATCGAATACTGGTATTGCACAACCTGCGGGAAATATTATAAGGATGCGGCTTTAACGCAGGAAATTCCTGAATCCGAGACGATCATTGCGGCAACTGGTGAGGAGCCTTCTGATCCCTCAACCGAGGATCCTACCACAGAACCGGAGGAAACGCCCAGCACTAAGCCGGAAGAAAATCCTGATGACACGGCTAATTCCAATCCGGATTCTTCCAGCAGCACCACGCCTCCGCGGACCGGAGATAACAGCAATATGGCAATTTGGTTTGTACTGCTGCTTGCCAGCGCCGGCTTGGCTGGAACCACATTCGTTGTAAAGAAACGCAGTGTACGCTGACAAAATTTTTTTACTAACCTATCTGTAAAATAAAATACCGATTCCTTTGGGCCAGTCTCCCAAATCGTTAGAGGCAAAACCATCTGACGATTGGGAGGCTGGCTTTTTACTGCTGTTTCAGATAGGTGTGCAGGCAGCTGGACTCTTTTGCAGGATATCAGCTGCCATTTCATCTGATTTTGTTTATAGTTCGCATATATAAAAAATTTGCGTCATTCTTCCGTCCAAAAGCACTGCAGCAGATGGACCAAGCTATGTGGATTCTCTTTGTTCACCTCGTGACCAGAGCCCTCCACAATGATCAAGCGGCTGTTTTTCATCGCTTTGTGAAACCGTTCTGCGCTCTCCATATTCGTTTTATCGCTTTCACCGCACAGAATAAGGGCGGGGCAGAGAAGCTTTTCCGCTGACTTCATAAAATCCAAGTCAGCCATAGATTTGCTCAAATGAATCAAATCTTTTTTACTTATTCCCATACCTTGAAATACAGATTTCGGCATGAACTGAAATACAAAGTTTTGGAGTTTTAACAGCCTTTTGGGGATCTCATAAGGCGTTCCAATCAGCACAAGAGAATTTATCTGTGCCGGATGCTGTACCGCATAGTTAAGCGCAAGCAATCCACCGAGCGAAAGCCCGCAAAGATTCAGAGGATCTTGTAGGGAACGGCACAATCTTTCAAATGCTTGGTAGACCGTGACATACCCTAATTCCCGGCCTTTTGTGAGTTTAAATAAATCCGGGGTGATTGAAAATATCCCCTTTATTTCCAATTCAGTTTTGACGGTATTCCAATCCTGACTGTTTTGTCCTAAGCCGTGAATCAAAATATTTTTCATAGGCTCATGCTCCCTTCCATACAAGCACGCTTTATTTATCTTTTCCCTGTATCCCCTATAAAGCGGCAGGCGTTTTTATTCTTATGACCCGGAAAATTCCCGGCTTTTCAGCCTTTCCAGGAACAGTTCCGCAGCTGGGGAGAAAACCTGGTATTTTTTCCAGACGATATTGAGCCCGGATTCCAGTTTGGGCTTCAGCGGCCGGAAGCACAATGCGCTGCCTTCGTCGGTGCTGACCAGCCTGTCAAGGGTGATGGCATAGCCGATCCCGGATTCCACCATCAGCGACGCATTGTAGATCAGGTTAAAGGTGGTTACGATATCCAGCTTCTCAAAATCCTCCCAAACCAGCTGGCAAACTCGTTGCCCTCCGCTGGGGGAGGATGGCCTGGCGGGAGCAGATCAGCGGGACGCCCAGCAGATCTTTCCGTTCCACATACGCTTTCTCTGCCAGAGGCTGTCTTTCCGCATGACAACGCCCCATGTGTCTTTATCAGGCAGATTCAGATAGTCGTATTTGGAAAGATCCGCCGGCTGGATGAGGATGCCGAAATCCAGAATCCCCTTATCCAGCCGTTCCGTCACATCCTGGGCGTTGCCGCTGTACAGATGGTAGTGGACGCCGGATACTCATCCCGTAAGGCTTTGGCAATCCTAGTAATCCGGCGGATGGCCTGTGTCTCCCCGCTGCCGATGTAAATGTCGCCGCCCACAGTATTCTGCATAGAGGTAAACTCCGCTTCGGTTTTGTCCACCATGGCGATGATTTCCTCCGCCCGTTTCCGGAAAAGGACGCCCTCCGGCGTGAGGGCCACCCGATGGCTTTTCCGAATCAGGAGCGGATGCCCCAGTTCTTCTTCCAAATCCCTGATCTGCCGGGACAGGGTAGGCTGAGACAGGTGCAGGGAATTGCCGCCCCGGTGATATTTCCTTCCCTGGCCACGGCTAAAAAGTAACGTAATACGCGAAGTTCCATATTGGCGTCCCGCCTTTCCTTTTTGTGTTGATTATATCACGCTGCCAAATTACTGTAAAGCATATCACAGAATAGAAACAAAGTATTTGCTATTGCATATCGATGGGCTTACAATAGAATCAACAGGAGGCGGAGACATATGGAGACACTGACGGACGACCAGATTTTCAAGATACGGCGGAACCTGTCCGACGCCGGATGCGGCGTTCCTTTGATTGAAAAGTTCCTTCTGCTGGAGCAAAATCACAGGCGGGAAGAACAGTACCGTCTTTTGTCCCAGCATAGGCTTTCCCTGCTGGAGGCATTGCATCAGGACCAGTACAAAATCGACTGCCTCGACTACCTGGTCTATGCCATGGAGAAAGAGGACAAAGAATCGATGAAATCATCAAAAAAAATAAAATGTAGGAGGAAACGACCATGAACATGAACTTTGATTTCAACAACCCCACAAAAATCCTGTTTGGCAGCGGGAAGCTGAACGAACTCGGAAGCCAGCCCTTGCCCGGAAAAAAGGCGCTGCTTTTGATGTCCGGCGCAAATCCGCCAAGGTGAGCGGTGCGTATGACCGCACGCTGGAGCAGCTCCGTAAAGCAGGTGTGGAAGTAACGGAATTTGCTAAGGTTATGGAAAACCCTGTCAAGGAAATGGTGATGGAAGGCGCTGCCTTTGCCAAAGAGAACGGCTGTGATTTCATTGTGGCACTGGGCGGCGGCGCTGTGCTGGATTCCGCTGTGGCTGTGGCGGCCATGGCAACCAACCCCGGCGACCTGTGGGACTATGTAAATGGCGGCACCGGAAAGGGACAGCCCCTTGTAAATCCCGGCCTTCCGATTGTGGCCATCACCCTTACCGCCGGCACAGGCTCGGAAGTCAACTGCTGGGGCGTAATCTCCAACCTGGAGACCAAAGAAAAGATCGGCTTCGGCTACCAGGAGCTGACTCCTGTCCTCGCTGTGGTAGACCCGGAGCTGATGAAAACCGTTCCCGCAAAATACACGGCCTATCAGGGCTTTGACGCGCTGTTCCACAATACGGAAGTCATGATGTCTAACGGCGTAAATATCCTGAGTGAAACCATCGCGCTGTCCGCCATTGAGAACATCGCCAACTATCTGCCCGTGCTGTAAAGGATGGCAACGACCTGGTAGCGAGGGAGCACATCGCCTATGGCAGCACTATGGCGGGGATCGCCATGCAGCTGACCTCCACCACCGCGCAGCATTCTATGGAGCACGCTATGAGCGCTATCACCACAATCTGCCTCACGGAGCCGGACTGATTATGATTTCCGTAGAATTTGCCCGGTACTTCATTGAGCGCCACGCCTGCGATGAGCAGCTTATCAAGATGGCCCGCGTGATGGGAATGCCAAATGCCGACAAGCCGGAGGATTTCATTACGGCTCTTCAGCAGCTTCAAAAGGACTGCGGCGTAGACGATCTGAAGATGAGTGATTACGGGATCCAGAAGGACGAATGCATGACGCTGGCCGTCAATGCACGGGAGACCATGGGCGGATTGTTCTTGGCAAATCCCTGCCCGATGTCCGATGAGGAGTGCGCGGGCATTTTTGAAAAGTCTTACCGGTAAGGATGGCTGTTTGCAAAGCTGTGAATCTTGTTGAATGAAAGGATATTTTGATATGGCTGTCATTGAAAACCAGACATTTGACGCTGAACGAGCCCTCTACGGGATTGACGGCCTCCTCCTAAAAAACTGCTCCTTTGACGGGCCGGCGGACGGGGAGAGCGCCTTAAAGGAGAGCCGGAACGTGGAAGCGCAGCATTGCTTTTTCAATCTGCGATACCCTTTCTGGCACGACCACGGCCTTACGATCCGGAACTGCGAGCTGACGGATAAATGCCGGGCGGCGTTGTGGTATTCCGGCCATATCGTCATTGAGAATACCCAGCTCCACGGCATCAAAGCACTGCGGGAATGCAGCAACGTCAGGATGCGGGGCTGCGACGTCGTTTCCCCGGAATTTGGCTGGTCTGTTCGGGGGATCGAGATGGAGGACTGTGACGCCGAGAGCGAGTATTTCATGATGCGTTCTGCCAATCTGCATTTTACGGATGTGCGCATGAAGGGAAAATATTCCTTCCAGTACATTGAAGATTCGGTTTTTGAAAACTGCACCTTCGACACCAAGGATGCCTTTTGGCACGCCAAAAACGTCATCGTCAAAAACAGCGTTGTCAAGGGCGAATATCTGGCCTGGTACTGCGAGAATGTCACTTTTCAAAACTGCAAGATTATCGGCACACAGCCCCTGTGCTATTGCAAGAGACTGAAGCTCATCGGCTGCGAGATGATCGGCTGCGATTTGGCTTTTGAACGCAGTGAGGTGGATGCCGCCATCACCACGCCGGTACTCAGCATCAAAAACCCTTATGCCGGGACTATAACCGTGCCGGCTGTTGGTGAAATCATCCGGGACGACCCGGACGCCAAGGGGAAAATCGTCATCAGGCAGGGCGCCTATGAAATGGGCAGGAAAATCCGGTAGAGGGCGGACTTATAGAGTTACAGAAATTTTTAGCGTATATGAACGCCGGGAAAAAGGTGTCTGGCGGCTCGGAAGCCCACCAGTACATGGTCAAGCTGGCGTTTGAGGCGATGAAGGTTACCGCCGTTCTCAATCAGGGATATCACGAGCCGGAAGAAATCTTTGTCATCACCAAGCTCTACCCCAACCAGTTTGCCAACGCGGAGGAAGCCGTTGACGAAGCGCTTGACAAGCTGGATATTGAATATATCGATATGATGCTGCTCCATCATCCCGGAGACCATGATGTGGAAGCGTACCAGGCGATGGAGCAGGCGGTGGAGGAAGGAAAAATCTGCTCCATCGGCCTATCCAATTGGTATGTGGAGGAGCTGACGGAGTTTTTGCCCCAGGTAACGATTACGCCCGCACTGGTGCAGAATGAAATTCACCCCTATTACCAGGAAAACGACGTAATCCCTTTTATCCAGGAAAAGGGGATCGTTGTGCAGGGCTGGTATCCCTTCGGAGGACGGGGGCACACGGCGGAACTGCTCGGGGACGAAGTGATCTCGGAAATCGCCGAAGCGCACGGCGTAACATCGGCGCAGGTCATTCTCCGGTGGAACCTGCAAAAGGGTGTGGTGGTGATCCCCGGTTCCGGCAATCCGGAGCATATCCGGGAGAACATCGCCCTTTTTGATTTTGAACTGTCGGCGGAAGAAATGAAGCGGATCGCCGCCCTGGACAAACGTGAAAAGCACGACTGGTACTGATATTTCAGAAGAAAAGCGGCGGGGGACCGGCCGCTTGTTTTTCTTTTGGCCTTTTTGTTGTATAATACAAACAGAACAAAGTGGATCGAATGAAGGAGGATATGTTCAATGAAAGTTATGCTTGTCAATGGTAGCAGCCATATACATGGCACTACGATGAAAGCGCTGGAAGAAATGGCGCGGATTTTTGAAGATGAAGGGATTGAGACAGAGATTATCCAACTGGGCAGCAAACCGCTTGCCGACTGTATTCAGTGCAATGCCTGCCGGAAAAGCGGTGAATGTGTGTTCAAAGACGATGGCGTCAATGAATTTGTAGAAAAGGCACGGGATGCAGACGGGTTTGTCTTTGCCACCCCCGTATATTTTGCTCATCCAAGCGGGCGGATTTTTTCCTTTTTGGACCGTGCCTTTTACAGCAACGGAAGCTATGAAGCGTTCCGGTTTAAGCCCGGCGCCGCGATAGCTGTTGCCCGCAGGGGAGGAACGACGGCAGCGCTGGATGCGTTAAATAAATATTTTGGGATTGCCCAAATGCCTACTGCCGGTTCTACATACTGGAATATGGTGCATGGTCTGTATGCGGAGGAAGCGCCGCAGGATGAGGAAGGAATGCAGACGATGCGGAACCTTGCAAGAAACATGGCTTGGATGATGCGGTGTTTTGCGGAAGGGAAGAAGCACGGCATTCCATATCCTCAAACGGAAACCAATGCCTGCACCAATTTTATCAAAAGGGATGATCAGCAAAGATAAAATAGACGTCTGGTACGCTGGCGGTGATAACAGTAAAGCAAAGACAGCTCAGCTGGACAAAGTGAATTTTTGACGATTTTATTTTAATGAACATTACTAATTGCTATTGTATGCAAGGAGAGTCCTTTTTCGTAAGAGGAAAGATGCTTCTTATATCTTCAGAGAGTATTACAGAGCCGATATGATAAGTATTATCAAAAGGCAGACAGCAAGGATCTATATCCTAAGCTGCCTGCCTTTTTTCACACTGCGATGATTCGTGCATCTAGTAATTCTGCCCCTTTGAATCAAATCATGACAGCTAAAACAAGGTGATAAACGACATGATATAATCGATCATTTCTTCCGGGGACTCTTTTGCTCCGGACTCCAGCCATTTTCGTGTAATGCTGTTGATCAGCCCCATTTTACCAACGGCGGAATACTTATCTTTTATCGTATCAGTTGGAAGGCCGGATGCCAATGATCTTTTTTGGTATCAAGCCGGCTAAACAGCACAGGCAGGTTTTCAAAACGGTCCTCCTCCATTTCCTTCTTAAAAACTGATAAAAGTGATTGAACAAAAATTCCCGCAGCTTTCTCTCATCCGTACCTGATAAGTTTGAAAAACATTTTCAATCAAATCATCGGATAGTCCATCAACCAGTGCATCAATGACGTCGCTGATCGAATTAAAATTCCGGTAAAACGATGCTCTCGCAACACCGGCTTTCTTTAT
>ENA-OQLB01000306-OQLB01000306.1-human-gut-metagenome-genome-assembly--contig:-NODE-306-length-28825-cov-1.940100_pt1 | contig 28825 bp, 42 predicted proteins | sample MGYA00242656_ERZ504813 | MGnify/ENA primary metagenome ERZ504813 (study PRJEB26092, sample SAMD00036388) | human gut metagenome | host: Homo sapiens | study: EMG produced TPA metagenomics assembly of... | reverse complement strand
AGTACTAATATATAACTCCTTCCCATGACCATAGAGCATCCCGTTTTGCATCATAATACCCGATTCTTCAGATTCTGCCGGCTTCTTTTGCTGTCAAATTCCAGAATACTTCCCAGCCGCACTCTCGCTGATCTCATGAACCTCACCGTCTTCCGGAATATTTGCCCTGGGCTCTCTTCCCGTCCATGGATCCGATGGTAATAATATCCTTATACCCACGGTTTAACAGGGAGTTCAACGGAACATTGTTGATCACGCCTCCGTCAATATAACGCTTTCCCTGCAACCTTTCATTTTTAAATCCAAGCAGATAAGCACTGGCAAGCAAAAAATCTTCCAGAGCGCCTTCAGGAATATCTTCCAGCGAAAGATCCAGCTCTTTCATATCCGTCACAGAAAATGTCAGAAGACAGAACTCCTTTCCCGAATGTCGGATTTTCTCTTCATCCACCATTTCGTGGATCAGATTTCGAAGCGGGGTAATATCCACACCTCCATCTGAAAGTTTTTTCCAGAGTTCAGAAAATACTTCCTTTTATTTTTTCCATCTTTGCTGAACAGATGCTGCATCCACTCATCATCCACATCCATGACTCTGGAAAACTTCATCTCTGCCAGATCTTCTGTGCATTCTCCACACTGTCCATGCAGATCAGAGCACCGTTTAATGCTCCTACAGAAGTCCCTGCCACCGCGCAGACCTTCACGCCTGCTTCCTCAAGCGCTGTCCACGCACCGATCTGATAGGCTCCTCTTGCCCCGCCGCCATCCAGCACCAGACCATATTCTTTTGTCAGATCTAACAATGGTTCCATACTATCACCCCTGTCAATTTCTGAAAACGTGTTATCCTCTCCGCTGTCTGCTGACTTCAAACATCAGAACTGTTGCTGCCACCGCCGCATTTAATGACTCCACCTGTCCACACATCGGGATTCGGATCCAAGTGTCGGCACACTGTGCGATCTCTTCTCTGAGCCCATTTCCTTCATTTCCAATCAGGAAAGCAGTTCCCTGTCTATAGTCTTCTTTATCATAGGTATTTTTCCCATCCAGATGTGCCGCATAGCTTTTGATATTCTGTTCTTTCAACGTGTGGATCGTCTCTTTCAGATCATCCACATACAAAAACGGCATCCGGTAAAGTGCTCCCATGGTGGAGCGGATCGTCTTTGGGTTGTAAATATCCACGCAATCCCGGCTCATTATGATACCTGTCACTCCGGCAGCTCCGCTGTTCGAAAGATTGTTCCCAGATTGCCCGGATCCTGCAGATTGTCTAAGATCATCAAATGCGGAATAGCTCCCTCTGTCATCTGACCCAAAGTATATTCCATCTGATGCACAACTGCCAGTACTCCCTGCGGCGTCTTGGTATCAGACACATAAGAAAATACCGCATCAGACAAGATTTCCGTCTTTTTGCGGATCTGCTCCCGGACTTTTAAGTCTCCCCCTGAAATCACATCCAGCACTTCTTTTCCATACTTTTTTTCAAAACTCTCCGAAAAGTACAGACCTACCAGGCGCTCATGAGGTGTTTCTCTGACCATGCGGATTCCTTCCGCAATAAAGATTCCTTCGCGGCTGCGTATTTTACTTTTTTTCTGTATTTGAGATAATTCTTTTACTCTTTGATTACTTGTACTTGTGATCATCTTTCTTACTTCCATGTATGAAATTTTTCCAAAACCGAAGTGGCTCCGATCAGAATCAGAATCGCTCCCTCCGGAAGCGGCTCATACGGATCCAGTGTAACATCCACCTGCACTCCCTGAATGATTCCAACCACATTGATCCCGTACTGCTCACGGATCTTCAATTCGCTTAAGCTTCTTCCGACCCATTTTTCCGGAATCACCACTTCTGCCATGCTGTATTCGGAGGACAATTCGATCCAGTCTGCAAATGCCGTGGACATCAGGCTTTTTGCCACCCGTTCCCCCATATCGCACTCTGGATAGGCAATGGCATCTGCCCCCACCTTTTCTAGGATTGCGCCCTGCAGCTCATCTTTCGCCTTTGCGAGCACATACGGGATTCCCATCTCTTTGGAGATAATCGTGGCCATAATGCTCGCTTCCAGACTTTCAGAGACTGCAACGACTGCTCCGTCCAGATTTCTTCCTCCCAGTGCATGAAGTGCATCAGGATCCGATACATCCGCCCGCATCGCATAAGAGACCATATCTGAAATCTCCATGGATCTTTTCATATGATTTATCTACTACCACTACATCGCATCCCAGATTTCCAGTGTCAGGGCAACACTCCGCCCAAAACTTCCCAATCCGAACACTGCAAATTGTTTTTTCATGTCTTTCTACCCCTTCTATCCTAACATAATCCGTTTTTCCGGCAAATCCCTGAATTTGCCTGCATATCTTCTCTTCCGGCAAATACCAGCGCCATGGTGATCGGCCCGATTCGCCCCACATACATGAGGATCATCAGGATCACATGACTGCCTCTTGTCAGCGACGGCGTCAGATCTGCGGAAAGTCCCACCGTTCCGATCGCGGAGGTCGCCTCGTACATCAAGTCGATAAACCGCTCATCAGGCTCTAAAACAGCAAGTCCGAACAGACCTGTCAGCCAGATTGCAAATGTAAGAAATACAATCGCAATCCCGGAACGTACATTGGATTCTGCAAGCCGTCTTCCGAAACACTCCGTTGATTTTCTTCCCCGGATCACTGCAGCACAGGTGAGCAGCAAGATGGCCATTGTCGTCGTCTTGATACCGCCCGCCGTACCTCCCGGAGAACCTCCGATAAACATCAGAATACATCCAAACAACTTGGATGCCGAAGTCAGTTCTGCCTGAGAAACTGTAGCAAATCCAGCTGTTCTCGTCGTCACGGACTGAAATCCGGATGCCAGAAGCTTTTCACCAAATCCAAGCTTTCCGATGGTTGCATCATTGTGATACTCCAGCAGAATATCCCAGCGTTCCTATCATGATCAATCCCGCTGTCATGACGATCACCATCTTGGACTGAAGATGCAATCTCGTAAACAAGCGTTTTAAGGGGCGTTTCTGTCCTGCCACATCCTGCAGGTTCATTCGCACATCATGCCAGACTGTGAATCCGAGTCCTCCCGCAACGATCAAAAACATCGTAGTCAGACTGACAAGAGGTGAGCTTACATACTCCATAAAGCTGGAAGTGCCAAGCACGTCAATTCCTGCATTACAAAATGCAGAAACAGAATGAAAAATCCCGTATGCTACACCTTTGATAAATCCATACTCAGGAACAAAATGAAACGCAAATAACACCGCTCCGATGCCCTCTACAAGAACTGTTCCCTTCAGAATCCGGATAATAAACCGTACCATTCCGCTCAACGTCTCCAGATTGTATGTCTGCTGGATCATAACCCTGCTCTTCATGGTGATCTTCTTGCGAATTGCCAGAAATACCGCCATCGTACATGCGATGACACCCAGTCCTCCGATCTGGATCAGCCCCAGCAGTACTACCTTTCCAAACAAGGTAAACTGTGCAGCCGGAAATACAGTGACCAGCCTGTCACACACACGGCCGAAACCGATACGAACAGTGCGTCCAGATACGCAATCGGCTCCTGATTACTGATCGGAAGATATAACAGGATACTTCCGAGAAAAATCACTCCTAAAAATCCAAACGCAATGATCTGCATCGTGTTAAATGTTACTTTTTTTCTTTTTTCCTGAACTTTACTGTGCACATTCTGCCAATCTGTTTTCATCTTTTTACACCTTAAACCGGTATCCTACTCCCCATATTGTCTCTATATACTGCGGATGTGATGTATCATATTCAATCTTTTCTCTGATTTTCTTAATATGCACCGTCACAGTCGCAATATCCCCTACAGATTCCATATCCCAGATTTCCCGGAACAACTCTTCTTTTGTATATACATGATTCGGATGTCCTGCAAGGAACGTTAAAAGATCAAATTCTTTTGTCGTAAAGGAACGTTCTTCTCCATTCACCCACACCCTTCTCGCTGTCGTATCGATCTTCAGACCACGGATCTCGATCACATCATTTTCTTCTACATTGCTTCCGATCAGACGCTCATAACGGGACAAATGCGCCTTCACTCTTCCACCAGCTCACTCGGGCTGAATGGCTTTGTCATATAATCGTCTGCTCCCAGTCCGAGACCACGGATCTTGTCAATGTCATCCTTCTTTGCAGATACCATAATGATCGGTGTATTTTTCTGACTCCGCACTTCACGGCAGATTTCAAACCCATCCACTCCCGGAAGCATCAGATCCAGAATGATCAGATCAAACTCCTCTTTCATTGCCTTGTTAAGCCCTGTCTCTCCGTCATTTGCCACTTCTACCTGAAATCCGCTCAACTCCAGATAGTCCCGCTCTAAATCTGCAATACTTTCCTCATCTTCTACAATCAATATTCGTTTACTCATTCATTGGTACCTCCTGATATTTTCTGATTACAAAGTACATGGTTGTCCCGACGCCTCTTCACTGGTAGCCCAGATCTTTCCGCCATGCTCTTCTACAATTTTTTTCACGATCGAAAGCCCGATCCCGCTTCCGCCTTTGGAAGAATTCCGTGACGCATCTGTCCGGTAAAACCGGTCAAATATATTCGGAAGATCTTTCGCCGCAATCCCTTTTCCGTTGTCTCCCAGTTCAATCTGAACAAAATCTCCTACATCCTTTAAATCCATGGTAATGGAAGGATCTGACTTATCCATATATTTTACAGAATTCCCTACAATATTGCTGATCACTCTTCGAAGCTGCTCCGGATCCACAATCACCTTAGAATCTGTCTCCAGATAATTTCTATACCGAAACTGTACGCCCTTTGCCTCCAGTTCCATAAACAAATCCTCTGCACAGTCACCAAAATACTGCTTTGCTGAAATCGTCGTAAAATTATACGGAATACGGTTCGTATCGATCTTGGAATAGAATGTCAGTTCATTGATCAGAAGATCCATTTCATTCGCCTTATTGTAGATGGTCTTGATATATCTGTCCATCTTCTCCGGAGTGTCTGCAACTCCATCCATAATTCCTTCCACATAACCTTTGATAGCCGTGATCGGTGTCTTCAGATCATGGGAAATATTACTGATCAATTCTTTGTTCTCTTTATCGTATGCCACCTTTTCTTCTGCGTTTGCCTTCAGTCTCAAACGCATCTCTTCAAAATCCTGACAGAGCTGTCCGATTTCATCATTGGTCTCATTCTTAATTTCAAAATCCAGATTGCCCTCTTTGATATTGCGGGCCGGCTGCCTGCAGTTTTGCAAGCGGCAGTGAAACCGTCCTGTAATCCAGAAGATCAGAGCTGATGCCGTGCAAAATACAATGATCAGATATAATTCCTGAATATCATTCACCGCTTTTGGCGCAAATGCCGTCATCGCTACAGTTGTAAACAATGTAGGCAGAATCATCACGATCATAAACGCAAGAATCAGCTTGGTTTTTAATTTCATCTTCATCGCCTCCCATCCTGCATGCTCTAATACAGAAAAGAGGACAGTCCCTGGTGCAGGTCCCTGTCCTTCTTTTTTATTTTCCGCACCTCTTTCGTATTACTATAAACCAAAAGAGGCATTCCGTCTACTGTTATAAATATTTTTTCAATACTTCTGCTTTGTCCAGTTTTTCCCACGGAAGATTCAGATCGTTTCTTCCAAAGTGTCCGTAAGAAGAAGTCTGTTTGTAGATCGGACGTCTTAAATCCAGCATTTTGATGATTCCTGCCGGACGAAGATCAAAGTTCTCACGCACGATCTCCACCAGTTTTTCTTCGGATACTTTTCCTGTTCCGAATGTATCTACCATAATGGAAGTCGGCTGAGCAACACCGATCGCATAAGAAAGCTGAATTTCGCACTTGTCAGCCAGTCCTGCTGCCACAATGTTCTTTGCTGCATAACGTGCTGCATATGCCGCAGAACGGTCTACCTTTGTACAGTCTTTTCCGGAGAATGCCCCGCCGCCGTGACGTGCCATTCCGCCGTAAGTATCTACAATAATCTTTCTTCCGGTCAGACCGCTGTCTCCGTGTGGTCCGCCGATCACAAAACGGCCTGTCGGATTGATGAAGAATTTTGTATGTTCATCTACCATCTCAGCCGGGATGATCTCGTCAAATACATATTTCTTGATATCTGCGTGGATCTGTTCCTGTGTCACATCCGGATCATGCTGTGTAGAAAGTACCACTGCATCCAGACGTTTCGGAGTTCCATTCTCATCATACTCTACTGTTACCTGTGTCTTTCCGTCCGGACGCAGGTAAGAGAGCGTTCCGTCCTTGCGCACTTTTGTCAGCTGAAGGGCAAGTTTGTGTGCCATTGCGATCGGATACGGCATAAATTCTGCTGTTTCGTTGGATGCATATCCAAACATCATACCCTGATCTCCTGCTCCGATTGCTTCCAGTTCATTATCGGACATTTTATTTTCTTTTGCTTCCAGCGCCTTGTCCACTCCAAGCGCAATATCTGCCGACTGCTCATCGATCGTTGTCAGCACGCTGCATGTATCTGCATCAAATCCGAACTTTCCTCTTGTGTATCCGATCTCACGCACTGTATCTCTTACAATTTTCGGAATATCTACATATGCTTTTGTTGTAATCTCTCCCATGACCATGACCATACCGGTTGTCACGCAAGTCTCACATGCAACACGCTCATCGGATCCTGCTCCATCAAAGCGTCCAGGATCGCATCTGAAATCGCATCACAGATCTTATCCGGATGTCCCTCTGTAACAGATTCCGATGTAAATAATAATTTTTCCATTTTGTTCCTCCTTCTTTGTTTCTTTCTCTCTTTTCGGACTGCATCTCTTCTAATTAAAAAACAGCCCGCCAAAAAGCGGACTGTTCTTTAGCAAAACAATCCTCTTATTGTTCGATTGCTCGCTCAGGTCGGCACCTTCCTTGACGGGGTTGCCGCAGCTTCACAGGTCCTTTGTACCTCCACTGCTCTGAATAAGAGAAAGTTTTCATATTCATTTTTGTGACAATAGAACTCTACACCGTATTACCAGAAATGTCAATATGGAATTCTATTTTTTCTCTGTAACGACTCCATTTTCATCAATCGATGCATTCGGGCACAGAGCTGCAACTGCATCATACATCTTCTTCTGTGTCTCTGTAGAATCCAGATATTCTGTCATATCTTCTGTCTGGATTCCCGGAACGAGCGACATCTCTTTTAACCCTTCTGATGTGATGTTGAGCTTTAATACTGCCGAATATCTGCTTGTTCCGTCTGTCAGCACAGATCCTATGCTGTACACAACCGGTTTTCCATCGATATACTCAATTCCCTGCAGACGATCAGAGTGTCCGCCAATCACGATATCCGCTCCTGCCTGCAAAAATGCAGCTGCATGCTCTTTCTGGTAGGATTCCACACCATTGGCATCCCCTTTTCCTTCATGATCATACACAATCAGATAATCGCACTTTGTGGCAGCCTCCTGGATTACTTTTGTATACTGCTCTGCCTCTGTATATTCTAAAATCCCCGCTTTGCCGTCACCTGCCGCCATATCATAAGAATCTTCCATGCCGGAAGCTGATGTAAATCCAATCTTGATTCCATTGATGATCAAATACACCGGCTGCGCAGCATCTGCGGCATCTGTTCCTGCTCCTACATATGCCATTCCTGCATTTTTTAACAGCTCCATGTTCTCTTTTAAGGCATCTTGTCCATAACCTGCCGCATGCTCATTTCCAAGAGACACAACATCTGCTCCCAATGCTTCCAATATATTCATACGTTCTGCATTGGCATGCAGGATCGAAGTCTTTCCTGATAATGCCTCCCCTTTACTGCTGATGCTGAATTCCTGATTCAAAAAGAAGTGCATCCGCTCCTGTCATCGCACTTAAAATCTGCTCTGAGAGCATCTGGCTTAAATCTCCAGTCTCATCGTATTTGCCCAGTGTATAACCTTCTTCTGTCAGTGTCAGGTTCCCTGCTATCGCGATCTCCGCCTGTCCGTCCTTCGCGCCGTCTTTCTGATAGATATGATTTGCAGCTGCTGTCTCATCATCTTTTAAGTACCCTTTATACTCATCAGACAGCACATGCAGCGTCTTTCCATAGCTGCTATAAAAATCCTCTGCGGATACTTTTCCTGATTTCATGGTTTTTTGAAGCTTCCCGGAAGATTCATCCGGATATGTCTTCTGGATCCATGCTGCAAAGTCCTCTGCTTCTTTTTTTACGTCTTCCGCAGACGCATCCGGATCTGCCTCAGAAGCAAATGTCTCATAGCTTGCACTGATCGCACCGGCAAGTCCGCTGCTCGATGCCTTCGTTGTATCTTTTGGCTCGCTTTTCTTACCTTTTATCGTGAAAAACACTGCCGCAGCTGCAACTGCGATCACCACCAGAGCGATCACAAGGATCATAACCTGCTTTTGCACCTGCTTTTTGCGCTCTGCTTTCTTCTGTTCCCTTACCGCTTCATCGTATCGTTCACTGCTCATTTTCTCTTTTGAACCTCCCTGTGATTTATCAAAAGATGCAGAACTCACCGTCCCTGCATCTTCACTCCCCGTTATATATCAGCCTACTTTCAGCTTAAATTTCTGAATCTCTTTCTCATCAGAAACCTTTTCAATGATTCCGCCAAGACCGCGCAGCTTTTCTTCAAATCTCTCGTATCCTCTCTGGATATAGACGATATCATCCACAATAGTGATTCCGTCTGTCGCAAGCCCTGCGATACAAAGCGCCGCACCTGCTCTTAAATCCGGCGCACTGACTCTCGCTCCGGAAAACTTCTCTACACCTTCGATGGTTGCAGAGTTGCCCTCTACTTTGATCACTGCACCCATTCTTGCCAGCTCATCCAGATACTTAAATCTGTTCTCAAAAATACTCTCTGTGATCGTACTTGTACCCTGCGCGAGCGCAAGCACTACCCCGATCTGCGGCTGCATGTCTGTCGGATATCCGGATACGGCAATGTCTTCACCTGTGTGCTTCTCAAGCGGTTCTTCGCCACCACTCTTACCGCATCATCAAACTCTTCTACTTCACATCCGATGTCCACAAGCTTGAGATTGTCGCATCCAGATGTTTCGGAATGACATTTAATACCGTCACATCTCCCTTTGTCGCTGCTGCAGCAAACATAAAAGTACCTGCTTCAATCTGATCCGGAATGATGGAATATTCTGTCTTATGAAGCTCTTGACTCCACGGATCTTGATCACATCTGTTCCGGCACCGCGGATGTTCGCTCCCATGCTGTTTAAGAAGTTCGCAACATCTACGACATGAGGCTCCTTGCAACGTTCTCCATGATCGTAAGACCGTCCGCCATGCTGCTGCCATCATACATTGATCGTTGCTCCTACAGAGACCACATCAAAATACAGATGTGTTCCTCTCAGATGCTCTGCTTCTGCCACGATCTTGCCGTGCTCAATATCCACATCCGCACCCAATGCGCGGAATCCCTTCAGATGCTGATCGATCGGTCTGCTTCCGATATTGCATCCGCCCGGCAGAGCCACTTCTGCTCTCTTGTACTTTCCGAGCATCGCACCCAAAAGATAGTAAGATGCTCTGATCTTCTTGATATAATCATATTCTATATTAAAGTCTGTAATTGCGCTTCCGTTAATCTTAACTGTGTGTCTGTCAACTCTCTGAACCATTGCTCCGATTCCCTGAATCGCTTCCAGCAACACATTGATATCATTTACATCCGGCAGATTGTCAATCAGAACGGTCTCGTCTGTCATGATAGCTGCCGCGAGAATAGCCAGTGCCGCATTTTTAGCTCCGCCGATTTCAACTTCCCCTACCAGCGGATTGCCGCCTTTGATAATATACTGCTCCATATTGCACCTCGATTATCGATAATTCTATCGTAGTCCCTTGTTAAATTTCATTACCCCCGCCTTATAAAAGCAAAAAGAAACGATAATTCGCCTTTTTACCCTATAATACGATTAGTTATTATACCATAAAATTTCAATTTGTAAAATCATTTTTTCTCCAGCGCCTCGATCTGCGTCAAAACTGCATCGATCGTTTCCTCGATCTGACAGCCGTCCTCGCATATCGTAAGGTCTGCATATTGTTCAAAAAGTTTTGTCCGTTCTTCATACAAATCCCGGAAAGTCTGCCCTTCTCTGAGTACGACTCCCCGCTTTTTCGGACTGCGGATCCTCTCTTTTATTGTGCGATAAGAAGCCTTCAAATATACGACTGTTCCTATTTCTTTAAAATGTTTCATCGCCTCTTCGCAGTATACAACACTTCCTCCCGGAGAGATTACGGCGTGTTCGGCATTCACCTGACAATTCACCTGATTCTCAATGGCAAGAAATCCATCTTCCCCACATCTGCTATAATCTCTCTGAGCAGACGTCCCTCCTGCTTCTGAATCAATAAATCTGTATCGATAAATTCCATTCCCAGCCGTTTTGCGACAACCACTCCGACCGTACTCTTTCCAACTGCCGGCATTCCTATAAAAATCAGATTCTTCATACGTATTTTCACCCTTATTTTCCATAATCATGTTAACTTTTATCCCAAAATCTTCGTATCTACATCATTTTTATCATAGCACAAAATCTGTAATTAGTAAATTCTGTGGCGAGACCTGCGATGATCACTTCTTCTTTTATATAGTTCATGATACAGCATAACTTCAATCAGATTCTGAAGCCAGTTCGGCATACGTCTTCTTTCCGGTTCCCGCCGATTCTGTTCCTGCACCTGCATAAATTCAGGTTCCCATTCAGATTCCGGCTCCTGCATCCGCTCTGCCTCTTCCATCTGCATGACACTGTTTTCTTCTGCCTGCGACAGAAGTCCTTCATATTCTGTTCCATAGAAAATTTTTTTCATGTTTTCTTACATTTTCACAGACTCTTTTGCACATCAGATGCAGCTGCAGACGGTCAGGATATTCATCATACATCATGCTGTTGTCATATTCCATTCTATCACATTCTTCCTCTATATACGGGAGCAGCCGTTTGCCACATCCGGATAAAGACTCTTCATGTACTCATAATCTCTGCGCTCTTTGCGCTCATCATCATACTGAAGAGGCAGAGGATACGCCATGTAATACGGTAATTTTTTATTCATAGATCCACACTTCCGTTTCAGACATTATATGACTAATATATGTGAATTTTGAGATATGGTGATTTTCCTTAAAATATGTTAGACTAATATAAAGCATATTTTTTCTAACATTCATTTTATTTCATAAAAATGACGTGAAATATCTTATTCATTTCAAAAACAGGCAAACGCCTGTCCTTTCAGAAAATTCATGCTTTTACAAATCCGATACCAGTCAGATGGACAGCATTCCGATAGAAGAACTTACGATTACTCTGGTAACAGGAAAGTATCCACGAAAATTGATTCACCACTTGAAAACAAAACTGAGATATCAAGTAAAAAAAGCGGAAAGCGGGATTTATTATGTAACGGGAGATAAAATTCCGATTCAGATTATTGTAACAAAAGAACTGACAGAAGCTGAAAATCTGTGGCTGAAAAGTCTGACCAATGAACTGGAACAGAATGAGACCGCAGAAAAATTATTGGAAGAATATTCAAAAAATCAGGCAAATGCACTGTATCGCTCCGTCATGGAATTGATCGTGCGGGCCAACAAACAGAAGTTTGAGGAGGTAAAAGGAATGTGTGATGCACTGCGAGAATTGATGAAAGATGAGATTGATGCGGAAGTAAAAAGACAGGTACAGGAAAGAATTGATGCGGAAGTGAACAAGAAGGTACAGGAAAAAATTGATGCGGAAGTAGATGCACAGGTCAAAGAAAAAATCAATGCAGAGGTAGAATCAGCCGTAGAAATTACAAAAAAAGAAAGCACCAAAGCAACAGAAAAACGCATCAACGCTCTGATTATTGCACTGTCCAAGTCTGACCGAATGGAGGATATCATAAAGGCGGCCAAAGACCATGACTATCAGCAGAATTTATTTAAAGAATTCGGACTGTAACTAATTCTGACTATGAAACTCCCAGACATACGAGAGTCAACTATGTCTGGGAATTTTTAGCAAAATCAGATGGAGTAAAACCAGTTTCTCTCTTAAATGCTTTTGAAAAATAACTTTGACTGGCAAATCCAAGATTCTCTGCAACAACAGATACCTGCCCACCATCCTGCAATAATTTTTTTTGCTACATTAATTTTTAACTTTAACAAATATTTGTGCACGCTTATCCCTGCATATTTATCAAATATTCTTTTCAAACTGGCGTCACTGATATTACAGTATTCTGCAATTTCACTTACCGTTGGCTGGCAGTCGAGATTCGTATTTAAAAAATTAATCGCATTACGAAACGTGATCGCATCCGGAACAGAAGAAACAGAGGATAATGTTCCCTGCTCCGCGAGACTCAAAAATAATTGGCAAAGGTAACTTACAATAATTTGAGAATAATATGGAAATCTGGAAAAAGGATGTAAATAATAATACTCTATTTTTCTGTTTCTATATTAATTAAATCAACTTTATTCTGCATATATACAAGTAAAGAATCTATAATTTGTGTCTGCTCCTGAGAAAGTTTAAACACTTTATTGCGAAGCCAAAAAGTTAATGGACCACCTGCCGAAAAAGAAAAAGTAAGCACGGTAGCTCCTTTCGGATTGTTCACGATAAATTTATGAAACTCTAATGGTTTGTGAAAAATAAGTTCACCCTGCGACATATTATAGATACGTTCGTCAGCAGAAACGCAGAGCTCCCCGTCTAAAATATACAAGCATTCCCAGAAATCGTGCGTCTCACCTGGAAATTCAAAACCACACTCATAATGAATTTTAAACAAAGAATGCATACTGGTTATATGAATTTGTTCGATAATCGGAATTGCCGGAAATTCATTTTTGATCAACATACAGCTCCTCCCCCATTTATGATGTTACTGTTCACACCAATCCCCACCTATCCACGCGCAATCGTCGTGCTTGCGCACTCCAGTACCGCACTTCGTGCTAGATTGCTTATGTATGGGCGGTGACTGGTTCCACCAGATGTTAAATATAGATTCTTTTCCTTACATGCAGGCATGACGGTTCAGAACCTATATTTAACATCTGGTGTGAACAGTAACCTTATGATCTAAAATTACATATTTTTGGACTTTTATTGCATAGATTTGCTCTTTTTATATGTGTATAATAACACTAACAAAGAGTCCTGTAAATAAGAAGGAGAATGAACATGGACAAAGTTTTAAAAGTAATTTTGATCGGTGCAGGAAACAGGGGTGAAACATATACCGATATTATGGCTCAGATGAGTGACAAATTCAAAGTTATTGCAGTTGCAGAACCCATCGAGAGCCGTAGAAATAATATCCAGAAAAAACATCAGATAGCCGATGATCTGTGCTTTGAAGATTGGAAGCCATACTTGATCTTGGAAAGATCGCGGATGTTGCTGTTATTTCAACGATGGACAAACAACATCTGGAACCGACACTGAAAGCAATTTCTTTGCAATATGACATTTTATTGGAAAACCAGTATCCCCGGACCCGGAGGAATGCAATAAAATTGCAGATTATGCGGAACAAATGGGAAGTAAAGTCATTGTTTGTCACGTACTTCGATATACACCATTTTTTATTACAATCAAAGAACTGATCAATGACGGAAGACTGGGAGATATTATTTCTGTTAATCATGAAGAATGTGTTGGAAATGTACATCAAAGCCACAGTTTTGTCAGAGGAAATTGGGGGAACTCTAAAAGATCTTCCTGTATGCTGTTGCAAAAATCCTGCCATGATATGGATATTCTGCAATGGTTAATTGGAAAGAAGTGTAAAAAAGTACAATCTTTGGCGCCTTATCCTATTTTAAAGAGGAAAATGCTCCAAAAGATGCACCGGACTATTGTATTCAGGGATGTCCGAAAGCAGACACCTGCCCATATAATGCTGTCAGACTTTATCTGGACGATAAGGAAAATGACTGGTTTCGAACAACCTCAACCAGAGAAGCAAATCCCACTGATGAAATGGTGGAAACAGCACTTCGTACAACACAATATGGAAAGTGTGTATTCAAATGTGATAACGATGTTGTAGACCATCAGACTGTCAATATGATTTTTGAAGATGATATCACTGTTACCTTTACTATGAATGCCTTCAACAAAGGCGGCAGATTTATACATATTATGGGAACAAAAGGGGAATTGCACGCAGCAATGGACGGGCTCGGAACTCCTATTACAATATATGAATTCGAAACAAAGCAGACTACAGAAATTCCGATTGTTGCCAAAGATGGCATTACGAATGGGCATGGCGGCGGCGATGATGGCATTGTGTACTCTCTTTATGAGTATCTGACTGGGGAATATCAAGGCTTCTCTGTTTCTGACATCCGAACATCCGTAAATAATCACCTGATCGTGTTTGCAGCCGAGGAATCAAGAGCAAACGGGACCGTTGTAGATTTCGACACTTTTGTAGAGAATCTGCGTTAATTTTCACAAATCTATCAAATCAATGATAATTATATGGAGGAATATATTATGAAAAACAGTATTAGTCATTATGGCGCAGGAATGGGAAGCCGTTATGGAGGATTAAAACAAATTGACCCAATCGATGATCAGGGACATATCATCATGGATTTTCCATTTTTGATGCCAAAAGAGCAGGATTTGAAAAAGTCGTTTTTATTATCAAAAAAGAAAATGAGAAAGATTTTAAAGAAGTAATCGGAAATCGTATGGCAGACGTCATGGACGTAGAATACGTATTCCAGGACTTGACGAATCTTCCGGAAGGGTTTGAAGTTCCAGACGGAAGAATAAAACCATGGGGAACCGCACATGCCGTTCTCAGCTGTATTGATGTTGTAGATGGTCCTTTTGCTGTGATCAATGCGGATGATTACTATGGAAGAGATGCATTCCAGAAAATTTATCATTTCCTGTCAACACAGAAAGATGATGATAAATACCGTTTTACAATGGTAGGATATCATTTAAAAAATACATTGACAGAAAACGGTCATGTCGCACGGGGCGTTTGTACTGTGGATGAAAATGGATATTTAGTAGAAGTTACCGAACGCACTCATATTGAAAAAAAGGGAGAGCGGGCCGCTTTTACAGAGGATGATGGAGCCTCCTGGACAGAGCTTCCAATGGATGCTGTCGTTTCTATGAATATGTGGGGATTCTCGGAAGGATTTCTTCAGGAAATCAAAGCAGGATTTGCTGCATTTCTGAAAGAAGGTTTAGAACATAATCCATTAAAATGTGAATATTTCCTCCCAACCGTAGTAAGTAATTTATTAAAAGAAAATCGGGCAACCGTGTCTGTGCTTACCTCAAAAGATAAATGGTACGGTGTGACATACAAGGATGATAAACAGGTTGTCGTAAATGCAATTCAGACTATGAAAGACGACGGTATCTATCCGGAAAAAGTCTGGTGCGGGGAAACGGAAGCATTGCTCAATTTCCAGTTCAACGCAATGGTAATGAAGGCAGTACGTTACGGAAGCGGACATATCAACGATACCTTTTTTGGTCAACATTAAAAAGAGAAGATGGAACCGAAGGCCGTGTAATCTTACAGCGCATGAATAAAAATATTTTTAAAAACCCGGAAGAGTTAATGGAAAATATTTTAGGAGTGACATCATTTCTCCGTAAAAAAATCATTGAAAACGGCGGGGATCCTGAACGAGAAACATTAAACGTGATTCCGACCAAAGACGGAAACTCATATTTTGTGGATTCCGAGGGTGAATACTGGAGATGTTATAATTTTATTGAAGGCGCTACAAGTTACGACAGGTAGAAAGTGAGGAAGACTTTTATCAAAGCGCAGTCTCTTTTGGCAATTTCCAAAGATTACTGGCAGATTATCCGGCAGAAACACTTCACGAAACAATAAAAGGATTCATGATACAAAAGCCCGCTTTGAAACATTTAAAAAAGCTGTGAAAGAAGATGTTTGCGGACGTGCACATTCTGTTCAGAATGAAATTCAGTTTGTTCTTGCTCATGAAGATCTCGCAAATGCATTTGGAGATATGCTTGAAAACAAAGAATTGCCACTTCGTGTAACGCATAATGATACAAAATTAAATAACATTATGATCGATAACGAAACCCACAAAGGAATCTGTGTCATCGATCTGGATACCGTTATGCCGGTCTTGCCATGAATGACTTTGGTGATTCAATCCGTTTTGGTGCAAGCACAGGTGCAGAGGATGAAACTGACCTGGATAAAATCCAGTGTGATATGAACTTATTTGATATTTACGCAAAAGGATTTATTGAAGCTGTGCCGGAAAATTAACAACAAAAGAAATTGAATTGCTGCCTCTTGGAGCCAAAGTAATGACCTTCGAATGTGGTATGAGATTTTTGACAGATTATCTGCAGGGAGATACTTACTTTAAGATTCACCGTGAGAATCACAACCTGGACAGATGCCGGACACAGTTTAAGCTGGTATCTGACATGGAAGCAAAATGGGATACCATGAATAAAATTATTAAAAAATATCATTAAGTTGAGAAATAAGGGAGCTGGTCGAAATGAACTGCTCCCTTATCCTTTACTCAATCGCTTTTTCTCCTACACTGTCATGACCATCTTCTGTCCTTCTACCTCTGCCACACGCAGCCGGATTCCATACAGATCTTCGATACTGTCCGGAGTGATCACCTCCTGTGGTGCTCCCTCCACAACGACCTGTCCGTCTTTGAGTCCGACCAGCCTGTCTGAAAAATAAATTGCCTGATTGATATCATGAAGTACCATAACGATGGTGATCTGGTATTCCCGGTTCAGCTTTCTGATCAGCTCCAGTGTCTCAATCTGATATCGGATATCCAGATATGTGGTAGCTCATCCAGAAACAAGATACGGGTATTCTGCGCCAGTGCCATGGCGATCCACACTCTCTGTCTCTGCCCTCCGGAAAGCTTTTGCACCGCCCTGTCCCGATACTCAGTCAGGTTTGTCACCTCCATCGCCCATTCGACCAGACGCTCATCTTCTTCTGTCTTTGCCTGCATCATCTTTCTGTGAGGTGTCCGCCCGAATGCGATCAGACGCTCCACAGTAATGTCGTCACTTGACGTGTTGTACTGCTGCACGATCGCTACTTTCCTGGCAAATTCCTTCAAGCTCAATTTTAAAACGTTTTTTCCATTGAGAAAAATATTTCCTTTTCTGGAATACTTGTTTTTTGTCATCAGAGAAAACAGTGTCGATTTTCCACATCCATTCGCACCCAGAATCGTTGTGATCTTTCCTTCTTCAATTTTCAAAGATACATCTTTTAGTACCTTCTGCTTTCCGTAGGAAAACGAAAGATTTCGAACTTCCATTGCCGGTTTAGTCTGCATACTTCTTAGACCTCCTCAAAAGAATCATGAAAAACGGACCGCCTGCGACACTCATCAGAATCGATGCTGAAATTTCATAAGGCGCTGCGATGGTCCTCCCTGCAGTATCTGCCAGAAGAAACAAAAAAGCACCCAGCAGCATGGAAAACGGGAGCAGCTTTTTATGCTCGCTTCCTACCAGGATTCTTCCCATATGCGGCACGATCAGACCCAGGAAACTGATACTTCCTGCCACAGCCGCAGAAATTGCCGCAAGCAGCACAGCAACAAGAGAAATCAGGATCCGCATCAGATTTACATTGACGCCGAGACTTCTGGCTGTCTTATCTTCCAGTGACAGAATATCACACATACCGGCAAGCACCACTGCCAGTACAATCCCTGCCAGCACATATGGCGCAAGCATCCGCACATCATCCCATGTCTTCATCGTAATATTTCCGTTGACGATTGCCGCTACCCCGGACATATTTCCACCATTCATGGAGTTGAGTCCGCTGGAAAGACCGGTGAACATTGCATTCACAGCGACTCCGGTCAGAATGACCCGCAAAGGACTTAAGCCGCCTTTCCACGACAGAGTGTACACCAGACAAAATGCCAGCACCCCTCCAAAAAATGCAAACACCGGTGTAAAGAAAAACAGCGTCGGAGCAAATGCTGTGATCAAAATTGCGGCAAAGGTTGCACCGCTGGAAATTCCGATGATTCCCGGATCTGCCAGTGGATTTTCAGAACCGCCTGAAACAAAACTCCGGAAACTGCGTGGCAGCTCCTGCCAGTATCGAGATAAAAATCCTCGGGAGACGCAGATCAAAAACGGTGCTTACTTCCTCGCTTCCCTTCCCGATCATCCCCTGCAGGATATCCGGCACCCCAACCTTTAAGCTGCCGATATTCACCGATGCAAAAAAGAGTACCGTCAATAACAGGATCATAACCGCAAATGCAAGTATTGTTCCTGCTGTTTTTTTATACTTCATCTTTTACTCTCCCTTCTTTGCTTCATCCTGTGTATCCGGATACAAAATCGTCTGCAGTTCCTGTAGTGCCTTCTGATACTCAAACGTTGCGCTCATGCCAAACAATTCATAAGTAAGATAGTACACTTTATCGTTTTTTACCGCATCAAAATGTTTCCAGATATCATTGGTTGCAAAGTCCTCCTGAAACATTTTTGTGACCTGTTCCGGAAGCGCATGTGCAGTACATAAAATCATGTCCGGCTCTTTTGACTTCATATCCTCTGTATTCACTGTCAGAAATTCCTGATCTGTTCCGGCATATACATTTTCTCCGCCTGCCATCTCCACAAGACTTCCCACATAAGAGTTTTCCGTTGCAATGATATAAGATCCCGCAGTCCCATCAGAATCAATACCTTCGGACTTCTTTTCCCTGATTTACGGTTTTATATTCTTCATAAAAATCCGTAAATTCTTTCTCAAGCTCCGCGGCTTTTTTCTTCTTTTCCGAAAATTTCTCCCAGTTCCTGAATTGACTGATACATTCCCTGCACACTTCTTAAATTCAAAAAATGCCCAGTCCGTGTGAATCGCTTCATATTTAGGCTGAAGATCGCTCTGTAGGGAAGATGGACTTAGAATCCAGTCCGGGTTCAGGGATGCGATTACTTCCATGTCCGGCTCATCGCCGTCCCTATCTCCGGCAGATCTTCATACCGCTCTGGAATCGTGGAAACAGAAGTTGAGCACACTCCCACCAGATCCAGCTCCAGACGATCACAGATCGCTGCAACTGCGGGGGATGTGGCAATCAGCTTGGGTTCCTTTCCAAGTGCCTGCACTTTCTGTTTAGCTGCCTTGATTGCATCTGTCTCCCCGGAAGTACCGGAAGAACACCCGACCAGAAGCAATGCACACACAAGCAAAAATGCTATACTCCTTTTCTTTTTTCTACGCATCATCATCTTCGCCTCCGCCCCAGCGGTACCAGTTTTTCGGAACAAATACAAGATTCCCGCTGCTGCTCCCATCAGGATCAATCCGGAAATCGTCACTGCCGCAGCTGTTCCGAAAATGGTTCCGGCAGTTGACAGTGATCCCTTTTCCCCACTGCCATCCTCTGTTTGAGCTTCTGTCGAAAGACTCAGTCCTTTTGCATCACTGATTGATGTATCTGATGCAGACGGTGCCGCTGTTTCGGTAATACTGCTTTGCAGATCAGACGATTTTTTTGTTTCTTCCGACGAGCTCTGCTTTGTTGTCTCTTGGGAAGACGCACTGCCAGACACAGCATTTCCTCCAGCGGCAGACGCAGATGATGCCACAGATGATGCAGATGCATTTGTACTTGCACCGGATGTATTGTTTGCAGTCTCACTGCTGCCGGATGCTGCCGTCACCATAGTTGCTGTCATATCCGTAGTATTTCCCTCGGAATATCCGCTCGGATAAAAATAATAAATGACCTCTCTTCCCATCGGCTCTACATACATGGATGCTCTTACCACACAGTTTTCGCTGGGAACTTGAATACAAATATCCGCAGTCGTTCCGTTTCCGTCACTTCCGCTTCCCGTCTGTCCCACTGCCGGAGCAGACCAGCCGGAATCACCCACATTCTGAACCCAGAAGCTGTGACCGCTTGCATAATCCATCATCCCGAGACGCACCGTCAGATAATACTCTCCGCTATCTGTCACTTCCAGGATTCCGGTGGAGTACACCACGCTCTGCACCATTCCCTGACCGGTAGCATATCCAGCCTCTCCGCCTGCATCCTCAATCTCTCCGGTCACCGGATTGGAATAGCTCGGAGTAACAGAACAGGTATAGACTGTTCCGGATGCAGCCCTTGCAGTTTGTGGCGGAATTACTGTCAGCACAAGTAAAAATACGGCTGCCATCAGCATTTTCTGAAGCATTCCATTCTTCTGTTTCTTTCTCATACTCCGTCTCCTGTCGTTTTCTTCCGTTTTCTTCTATATAAAAGACCACAGCACAGCAAAATCCCCACTGCCAGTCCCGCAATACACAGCCACATATATGGCAGCTCATCCCCTGTTTTTACACTGAACGCATTCTTAAGACTGCTGCTTCCATTAAGAGAAGAGCTGGAAAGTCCGCTCTTTAAGGAAGAACTGCCAAGTGTAGAAGATCCCGGCTTCAGTGTGGAACCGCCGTTTAGGAAGAACCGCCATTCTGATTTGTTCCCCCGTTATTGTTGTTATGATTCTCATCTTCTGTGAAAGACGGATCATCCTCTGTTGTCTTTTTCAAATGTACTCCAGTTCAAAGCTTCACGTACATCTGCTGTGTTCCTGTTCCTGCAGAAATACTTTCCATCAGCGGCACTACCACCTGCAGCGGTACATATCCATCCTTTAATGTTTCCGGGATCAGTGGAAATGTGACCAGATCCGGATAATCCGTACCATATGCATCACTCACCTTGCTGCCATCGCTGTTTTTCTGCACGGAATCAACAGTGACATCAGAAAGTGTTCCCTGTATATTCCCTCTGGCATCTGTGGTATATCCCGTCTGATAGTATCGGAGTGTTCCAAGATATCCCAACTTGTCCCCTACTGTAAGCCCCTGAAAATTCATCGTAAGAAAATATACTCCCTCTTTTACAGTCAGCTTCATAGTATGCACAATCGCTTTATCCGCCATCGATGCTGTCACTTTATCTACCTTTACGACATTTCCCGTGACAGAATATACTCCATCCTCTAAATTCTGAATATCCGGCTGCTCGTTGCCATCATCCGGATCCTGGCTGTCATCACTTTGTTTATAGGAAATCGTAAATGTAGTTGTTCCTGTATAGTTTCCCGCTTTTGCACCGGATACTTCCTCTGCTGCGATCGTAAGTGCTCCCTGAAGGATTTGTTCCCCGCCTGCTGCATTTGCCTCTCTGACCTGATCCGCCGTAATCTGTTGCTTTCCAAAGTTATTGGTAAATTCCAGCGTATTTTCCTGATTATGAAGTACGCCGCTCTCAGGTGCAGATACCTCAATCGTTCCTTTTGCATCTGTTGTTTTTATGCGGACTTCATAATTCTGTACGGTATCTGTCTGTGTACTTAAAGAACCAAGTGCAACAGAAGAAGGTACTACTACCATATACGACGGCTTCTGGTCCTCCTGCACGATATCCGCAGAAATCTTCATACTTTCCGACGATGCGTTCACACTTGCCGGCTGCAGCAGCATCCCTGCTGCCAGGACAAATGCCAGTGCTTTGATCTCTCTCTTTTTCCCTTGTTTTTTCCACTTCATCTATTTTCTCCATCTTTTCTCATTCACTGTGGTCATGAGTCTTTTTTCCCTCGTTGAAGACGAAAATCCTCAGCCGCCAAATGTCTGAGGATTTTCGAATTCATATTGCTGTTTAGAAGATTCTACTTATTTGCGGCATATGAAATTGCAAATGTAGTTGTTCCTGTATAATTTCCGGCTGCCGCTGCTTTTACGTTTGCAGCCGTCACACGGATCTCACCTGTCAGCTCTGTTCCTTCTGTATCTGCTGTCACATTCTTTGTACCGAAGCTGTTCGCGAATGCCAGCGCATTTTTATCGCTGTTCAGATTTCCTGTTTCCGGAGCTGTCACAGACAGTGTTCCGTCAAGATCAGATGCTTTCACCAGAACTTTGTAAGCCTGTGTGTTATCCTCTTCTGTACTCAAAGTTCCCATTGCAACAGAAGCAGGAACTGTCACTGTATAAGAAGGCTCTGAAATCTGTTCTTCTACATCTGCGCTGATTTCCATGTTCTGTGTGTTTTCTGAAGGAGTATCCGGCAAAGCTGCTGCTTTTAAATCTGTCACCTGCACAAAGAAGTTCTGTGTAGAATTCATGAAAACATTTACATAAGCAGAAGTCTCTACCTGTGTCTTCAGATTGTCTACTGCACTTCTTGGCAGTTCCAGTGTCAGTGCCTGTGTTGCAAGCTGGTCTCCTGCTTTAATTCCAAATAAAGAAGCATCTGTATCAAATGTCTTCACTGCTTTTGTCGTGATATCAGATTCTGCTTTATACTGTGTTCCGTCAATAGTCATCACAACATCTTTCAGTGTACCGTCTGTTCCCTGATCTGCAAAACTCGGAATCGGATATGCCACATAGAAAGTCAGTTCCGCTGTATCATCTGTCAATTCAATATCTGCTTCATGCGCAAAGATCGGATCGCACATGCTCAGTTTACCGGATCCGTTTCCATTCAGGAAATGAATCGTTCCTGTATAATCTCCGTTGCTCAACTCTGTATCTGCTGCAAATGCGGTACTGCACATGCCAACTGTCATTACTGCTGCCAGGACAACGCCTGATAATTTTTTAAGTCTCATTCTTGCTTTTCCTCCCTGTTCAGGTGTTTATAGATACTAAATTCCGCTGCTGCGGGCTTTTCTATATAAATCCTCTGCCGTCTTCCGGATATACGCGCGCCTTTATCCGGCTCAGAACCGTCGAGAAATTTATAACATGTATTACTGTGCGATCAACGTGCAGTTGACCTCTGCCCCATTGCGGGGTGTGTATTCTTCATCCATGCTGTATGTTTTATACTGCACAGTCAATGGATATTCTCCTGCTTCCAATTCGCGTTCCAGCGTGATATCATATAACGTCTGTCCCGGGCTGATCAGTTTTGATGTGTAGATTGTTTCCTTAGTTTCCGGAAGATAAAAAGAAATCTCAAAATATACGTTATTTTCTTCCGGATTGACAAGCTCTACAGATACGTCTTTCGTTCCTGCTGCGACTATAATCGTCTTATATCCCGGAATCTGAATTCCCGCCTCCACATTTCCTGTGTTTTTTTCACTCTCTTTCTTTGTCTGTGATGTTTCAAATTCCGGTGTGTAGCTGGTTACCTCTTTCGGTCTTGTATACCAGTAAATTCCGACTCCGAAAATCAGAATCACCAGCAGTATCACTCCTGTAATGATCCACTTTTTCTTTTTTTCCATGTCCTTCTCCGTTTCAAGTTAGTTTTCGCTAACTATCATTCTTTTAAAAATGCAACTCTTACGAATTGCATTTTATTAGTTTATTCTAATCATTGTTAGTTATAACATATTCTTTTTATTCCGTCAATACTGTTTATCACTTTTATTCCTGCATCTTCTCTTTATAATGATGCGCATCCTCCAGCATCATATCTTTCACCTTCATCAGACGGATCTGAGTGCTTCGTTCATTCTCATCTAACTTCATGGTAATATATTTAATGTTCTCTTCTGCCTCAGGAATAATCACATGTTCCAACGCGTTGACACGTCGCCTTGTCTTTTCAATCTCTGCTGCCATCAACTGGCATGCCTTTTCACATTCTGCCAGCCGGATCATGTCCGGCAGGATATCTGCCAGAGACTTTACTGCTCCGTCCAGATCACTGGATGTAAATGCAAATCCATATGAATAAATGTCATTTTCATCCGCAGTTCTCGTTTGATATGCAAATGTCGGAATGTTGACACTCATGATATTCTTTTCCCCGGGTGTCAGTGTGATTCCCTGCTTTGGTGCCATCAATGCAGTATTCAGTGCCGCCTCAGACATCCCCGCTTTGGCAATGACAAATTTTTATTTGCTGCGAGAATCCCGGCTTCCACTTTTTTACGCACTTCCATGTTTTCCCGCACCAGATCCAGATACTGACGCATCAGCTCATCCCGCTTGTCTTTTAAAAGCTTATGTCCGCGGATTGCCGTGATCCGCTTTTTTTTCAGACGGGTCAATTCCATACGGGTAGGATTTACCTGTTTTGATGTCCATCGTTTCTCACCTCTCTTTCCGGGCATAACATTTATGCCTGATAATACTGATCCAAAAACTTGTCGTCGATACGCTTCAACTCGGTTCTTGGCAGCATGGAAAGGAGTTTCCATCCGATATTCAACGTCTCTTCAATGCTTCGATCCGTATTGTATCCCTGAGAAACATATTCTTTTTCAAATGCATCTGCAAATTTTGCATACATCAGGTCAATCTCAGTCAGCGCCGCCTCTCCCAGAATCACCATCAGCTCTTTTGCATCTTTTCCGCGTGCATAAGCTGCAAACAACTGATTCATGGTATTGGAATGATCGGCTCTGGTCTTGCCCTCTCCGATTCCTTTGTCTTTCAAACGGGAAAGGGACGGCAGTACATCGATCGGAGGTGTCACACCTTTTCGGTACAGCTCTCTGCTCAAATAATCTGTCCTTCTGTAATATATCCGGTCAAATCAGGGATTGGATGGGTCTTGTCATCCTCCGGCATGGTCAGGATCGGGATCATCGTGATACTTCCCTTTTTGCCGTTCTGACGCCCCGCACGCTCATACATCGTGGCAAGGTCTGTGTACATATATCCCGGATATCCGCGTCGTCCCGGTACTTCTTTTCGTGCCGCAGACACTTCACGCAGCGCATCCGCATAGTTGGTGATATCTGTCAGGATGACCAGAACATGCATATCTTTTTCAAATGCCAGATATTCCGCAGCCGTCAGCGCCATTTTCGGCGTTGCGATTCGCTCAATGGCCGGGTCATTTGCCAGGTTTACAAACAAAACCGTTCTGTCAATGGCTCCGGTCTCCTTAAAGCTCTCCACAAAGAAGTTGGACTCTTCGAAAGTAATTCCCATCGCAGCAAATACAACCGCAAATTTTTCATCCGTTCCCAGTACTTTTGCCTGTCTTGCAATCTGGGCAGCCAGTTTTGCATGGGGCAGTCCGGATGCTGAAAAGATCGGCAGTTTCTGTCCACGTACCAGTGTATTTAATCCATCAATCGCAGAGACTCCGGTCTGGATAAATTCCTCCGGATAGCTTCTCGCAGCTGGATTCATCGGAAGTCCGTTGATATCCATCCGTGCCTGCGGCAGAATCTGAGGTCCATTGTCAATAGGACGACCCAGTCCGTCAAATACACGGCCCAGCATATCCTCAGATACACCAAGCTCCATGCTTCGTCCTAAGAATCTGACCTTACTGTTGGACAGGTTGATTCCTGTGGAGCTTTCAAACAACTGTACCAGTGCATCGCTTCCATCGATCTCCAGCACCTTGCACCGTCTTGTCTCACCGCTTGCAAGCTCGATTTCCCCCCAGTTCGTCATAAGTTACATTTTCTACACCGCGCACCAGCATCAAAGGTCCGGCTACTTCCTGTATGGTTCTGTACTCTTTTGGCATTTAGAAGCCCTCCTTCCCCTGTGCAGCAGAAATTTCCGCATCCAGTTCCTGATTTACTTTCTCGTATTCTGTATCCAGATCGTCCTCGTGCACATATTTAAAACGTCCGATCTGCTCTCTGACCGGCATATTGATCAGATCCTGCAAAGATGCACCACCTGAAAGTGCCTCCACTGCCTTCTCATAAAATGCCATGACCAGCTTCATCATCATATGCTGTTTTTTCAGCGAAGTATACGTATCGATCTCATGGAAAGAGTTCTGATGCAGGAAATCTTCACGATGGATCTGGCCGCTTCCATTTTCAGCCGGTCACCCGGTGAAAGAGCATCCATACCTACCATTTTACGATCTCCCTCCAGCTCTGCTCCTTCCTGCAGAAGTGTCATCATCTTCTGACGGCCTTCCATCCAGTCAGATGCCACATTGGCATTGAACCATGTCTCCATATCATCCAGATACAAAGAATAGCTGTTCAGCCAGTTAATTGCCGGGAAATGCCGTTTGTAAGCCAGTGCGGAATCCAGTCCCCAGAATACTTTCACAATACGAAGTGTTGCCTGAGAAACCGGCTCGGAAATATCTCCACCCGGAGGGGATACCGCACCGATTACAGAAAGCGCACCTTCTCTTCCATCTTTTCCAAGTGAGATCACATGTCCGGCTCTCTCATAGAACTGCGCCAGCCGGCTTCCCAAATATGCCGGATACCCTTCTTCACCCGGCATCTCCTCCAGACGTCCGGACATCTCACGAAGGGCCTCTGCCCAGCGGGATGTAGAATCTGCCATCAATGCCACCGAGTATCCCATATCACGGAAGTATTCTGCGATCGTAATTCCGGTGTAAATAGAAGCCTCACGGGCTGCCACCGGCATATCCGATGTATTTGCAATCAGAACCGTTCGCTGCATCAGAGACTGGCCTGTCTTTGGATCCTTCAGCTCCGGAAATTCATTCAGAACATCCGTCATCTCATTTCCACGCTCTCCACATCCGATATACACCACAATGTCTGCCTCTGCCCATTTTGCAAGCTGATGCTGAATGACAGTCTTACCGCTTCCGAACGGTCCCGGCACGGCTGCCACACCGCCCTTTGCAAGCGGGAAGAACGTATCGATCACACGCTGCCCGGTTACAAGCGGCATCTTCGGCGGAAGCTTTCTCTGATACGGACGCCCTTTGCGGACCGGCCATTTCTGCATCAGGGTAAGCTCTCTGTCCCCCGTATCAGTGGCAACAACGGCAACCACTTCCTCAACCGTAAATTCTCCTGCTTTGATCTCTTTGACCGTCCCTTTTACTCCATAAGGAACCATGATCTTCTGCTGTACCACAGGTGTCTCTTGGACCGTACCGATCACATCTCCTTCTTCGACTTCATCTCCGACTTTAACAGTCGGAACAAACTCCCATTTCAGATTTCGTTTCAGAGACGGAACTTCCACACCACGCTTCAGACTGTTGCCTGAAATTTTCATGATATCATCCAGCGGTCTCTGGATTCCATCGTAAATGCTGGTAATCAGCCCCGGTCCGAGTTCTACGGACATTGGCACTTCCATGGATTCCACCGGCTCTCCCGGTCCGAGTCCGGATGTCTCCTCATATACCTGAATAGACGCCTCATCTCCGTGCATCTCTATAATTTCGCCGATCAGTCTCTGCTTACTTACACGCACGACATCAAACATATTCGCATCGCGCATTCCAGAGGCAATGACCAGCGTCCTGCTACTTTTTTAATTACGCCTTTACTCATTGCCGAATCTACCTCCCATTATTCCTGTGAGAACAGGATATCCGAACCGACTGCCTGCTCCACGGTTTTTTTCACGCCTTCTACACCTGCTCCTGTATTGCCGGATACACCCGGTATCTGAATGATGGCAGGCATGACCTGTTCTTTATATCGTCCGATCTCTTCCGGCAGTTCTGCCGCCAGAGCCTCTGTAATGTAGATAATCCCGCACTCCAGGGCCAGCTGGCGCAGTTTTTCTTTCCCTTCTTCGGCATCTCTGACAGGGCAGATCGAAAGACCCAGTGTCTGGAAGCCGTAAATGCTGTCATAATCTCCGATTACTGCTATCTTATCCATACATCTCCCTGATCCTTTCCCGAATTGCCTCCTCCGGAAATTGATTCTGTTTTCCGGTCAGAATGATTCGAACTGTCTTGATCTCATTTTCCCGCGCCACAATATATGCCACCAGCGGTCCCACAGAAAATGCCTGATATTTCTGCGGTCTCATGGTTTCGATCATCCGGTTGTCACACCACCGCTCAAATGCGGACGGTGACTCTGCCAATGCTTCTGCCCCACCTGCATAGGCAGTTGTGAGCAGATAATCCCGGATCGCATCCATGCCGTTTGCCGCTGCTTTTGCCAAAAACTCCACCTGAACTGTATCGCAGGGTGCCAGAGCACGCTTTAAAAACTCCTGGCTTTTTCCTGTTTTCTGAGAACGGACTGCAATCTTGATATCTGCGATTGCTACCACAGACTCTGCATAATCACGGATGATCGCATCCTCCGCGTTTCTTCCGGCCTCAGAAATCGCTTCCAGCGCTGCCCGATCCACGATCACATCACACAACTGTCCGTCACCGGTATGAAGCAGCACGTCATACGCTTCCTGAGCTGCCTCTGACATTGCCGGCGGAAGACGCCAGAATTCTTTATTCTTTACGATCTCCAGCATCTGCGCCCCGGGAATGGAACAATCATTGTAAAAAACATTCCGATCCTCTGTCCCTGTACATACTGCTTTGATTGCTGCTTTTACATTGTGAAACACTTTTGTGTAGGACATCACATCAAAAACAGACAAATCCGGAGCGATATCCGAGATCACTTCCCAGATTTTCTCCTCTTCCCGCTGCAGCATCTTCACCGGATCGTGTGCATCCGCCGGATCTCCCCATCCCTTCTCGCTCAAAAGCTGAAGCACTGTGTTTCGTTCTGACACGCTATCAACTGTTCAATGACACTTTGTGTCAACAGAGAACTCTCCAGCGCCCGTATGCGCGCAACCGCGTAGGTATATTCCAATTCATTCAAGACGAATCCCTCTTCTCGCTTTCTTTTGCTGCCTGCAAAACGGCTGCGCTCTATACAAATAATATTTTCTGTACAACATCCGACAATTCATCCTGCTTTGTGTGGAACATTGCCTGATCGTACAATTTTCTTCAATCCCGCCATAAACCAGCACAAATCCGCCGTCCATATCCTTCGGT
>ENA-OQLB01000305-OQLB01000305.1-human-gut-metagenome-genome-assembly--contig:-NODE-305-length-28834-cov-3.335946_pt1 | contig 28834 bp, 28 predicted proteins | sample MGYA00242656_ERZ504813 | MGnify/ENA primary metagenome ERZ504813 (study PRJEB26092, sample SAMD00036388) | human gut metagenome | host: Homo sapiens | study: EMG produced TPA metagenomics assembly of... | reverse complement strand
TTCCAAATGTTCGATGTTCCGCCGCTTGTTGTTTGGAGCAAGTTGTCAGTATATTAATCTGGGGATTGTTGTGCCTTGCAGATATCCATAAGTTCAGCATTAATCCGTTGCTGTGTCTCCAGCGAAGTTGGATGTTCTTGAAGTTGCGGTTGGTCGTATATGCGTCACGGATATATCCGGGCGTGCTTACCTGTAACGAGGGAACTTGTATGCTGTCCGGAAGGTATGTCAGTTCTGCATTATTGCGCCGTTCCGTTGCGAAGCTGTTGAACAGGAGTATGCCAACAAGTGTGCCGCTGATCAGAAAGGCTATTAATGCTATGATGGCAAACATTGTGTTTGATGATTTCGCGACAGGTTGTTGGTACTCTCGTTCAAGCCATGGATGATGGTTCATCGTGTGAGGCGGAATGGATGTTCCATACTCCACTGTCCGGACTTCGGCATTTTCTTCGGTCTCTTTTTTCTCAAGAGCCTTACGTCTTGATATATCCATAAATTCGCGCTTGGCAATCTGGTATTTATCCGCTTGATAAATTACAAGGTCGTTTTTTACCAGCCAGTCAAGAACGTCCTTGACACTCCGTTCTGATACCTTGAGGTTGCTGATGCTCCAAAATATTTCTGCACAAGATACCCATATTGGCTTCTGGAGGCACTTCTGATATAGGATTTCAAGAATCTCTGCCTGTAGTTGTTCTCTTGTTGGTTCCATTTTATTTACAGTATTAATTGTTTCGGAATAAAATAATATTTCTTGCCGGCGATGAATACAGGTCTGAAAAGGTTGCGTTGATACATGTCTTCCAGTCTCTTCATCTTTGAAATCAGGGCTGTATAGCCACTATTAAAGTCCGTCAGTTCAACCTTTCTTTTCTTTAGTTTCTTCACCTTTGTTGAATTTAAAAGGCTGTCATTGGCCATGACTCCCGTCTTACAATAGAAGATTTGAGCCAAATATGGATTTCTGGGCAATACTTTTCGATAGAAACTTCTGTTTATGCTTTTCTTTTGCCGGTTAAATTGCTTGCGAAGCACTCTTAGCTCCTTTTTCCCTATGTTATCTGAGAACTCCGGAGCAGTCCCCTGTAGCTTTGCAGCAGTTCCATCACTTCCTTATCATCGAGTAGATATCCATATTCGTACCCGTCCATTATACTGTCCGCTACGGAGGCCTTTATATAGTAGGTGTCATTCACGCTGTTTCTATCTATATCGTCAAGGCTCATACTGTCAGGATTTTCCGTATGATGGAATATATGCGTCAGTTCGGATGTGGGACGGCTTCTTAGGACACCTATATTTCGCTCATAATCTTTAAGTGAGTGCAACAGTAGCTGTCCGTCTCGAAAGATTGCCATAATACGGAATCCAAGGCCTGTTTCCAAAGCGTTTGCTTTCCAGCCTGTTTCTACCTTTAGGGAATAAGATTCCTCCTACCGTAAGGCTGTTGTATGGAGCATCGTACAGGTATAAGTTGGCATCCGTAGCTTCTATGTTCTTGAACAGCTCCGTCTTTACCAGTCTGCTGTCTGCGATATAATTGGATATATGGTCTATGTATTTCGTAGAATGGCTGTCCAGAATGGATTTGGCCTGCAATAGGAAGTCCTGATAAGAAGTGCCTGATGCTCTGTCTATCTGGGCAAACAGAAGCCTTGCCGGTTGGGTTGCCAGCCACGAGAGTTGTTGCTCGTGCAAGGATAAGTTTGTTTTGACCCTAAAATGACAAATACATTGTTGCTGAAACGGCTTTCGTCATCATAACGGGAGATTTGTTTGATAGCCCCGCCAAAACCGTAAAACGATGATTGTTCCTCTTGCTCGTTTTTCCGTTTGGAAGAAATGGATTGTTTGATATAGTCGAGCCAGGCTGAAAAGTCCTTGGTTGGGGCCAAATGTCTGTTTTCTCCGTTGGAGGATATGCAAGTTGCTGAGAAAGTGTAGTCATATCCGGGCTTCATTTTCAGCTTTAGGTTCTGTAGCACATTGATATATGGGGATAGATAAGGCAGGTCGGCATCATTGAACAGTACATGTATGTTCACGTTTTTGTTTTCCGCTTCCATCTTTCGGACATCGGAAACCATGATGTCTCCGCCTTTGATATTGATAATCTTATTCCAGTTCTTGTCCCAGACGGACAAGGATAGTTCAGCCGGATATTCCCATTCGTTATAGGCCCTGCCGGGTTTCCATCCAGGTTGAACAACATCGTACCCTGAATATTCGCATTATGTAATGCCAACGTATCGGGATACATTAGGTTGACAGCACACAACAAAGAATCACGGTATCGTGAATAATCAATATGATACACCTCATTTTGGCCGACTTCTGCAAGAAGGTCAGCGGGAACCCACCCTAAAAAGCGTTTGGTACTGTCTGATAATGCGGGAACATTGGAAATCAATGCGGATTTGCCGCTCTTGTCTAACTTGTATAGGTAAACAACCTCTCCGCTGACAACTACCGCATCCGTTGTTGTTTTCAAAAACGGCTCTCCGTATATTTTCAGGGTATCTCCATTGAAGAATTGATGGATATCGAACAGCTTGTTAATGCTGTTTATGCCTATACGGTACCTTATCGGCTGGTTGTTGCGGGGATTGATACGGGCATGGTCGTACATCAGTACATTTTCCGATGGTATCCATCCGGCATAATTGACTTTACGGGGTTCCTTAAAGTGTCTCTTGCTGTTATACAGGAAACCTATTATCGACTTGGGCTTGCCTGTAATGTCTGGGTCAGCCTGAACGAGCTTGTAGGTTCCGTTCTTTTCACCTACTATGTAATAGGGTGTGCCAATCCCGTGTGAAGACCGCTTACGCTGGAAATACGGGTCTTCATAACTTTGATTTCCGGTCCTGTCCGAATAGACAATTCTGTTTGTCTTGCTTTTCTTTGTTTTGACAGGAGCGTCTGTTGATTCCGGATAATTGAATATATCCCTATCCATTATTTGTATTCTGTCGCGGATGGACACTTGGGCAGATACGTTGCACGCAAGAGTAATCATCACGGCCACAGAAAACAGATTTCGTATGAGATTCAGTTGTTTCATTTTTCAATATAACTTTGTGTCACATGGATGGACTTGACGCAATTCAAATCGTCAATTTTCACATCATCAATACTCACACGCTTTTTCCTGTTGCTTTCAAGAAAATGCAGTCCTTGGCAATAGCCGTTGAAGTCATTGTATTTTTCATCATTGATGACGACCACTACCTGGTCTGCATCAATGCAAAAATATTTGTTACGGATATAATTCGTATGTTCGTAATAGACCGACTTTTGTGAGACTTTGGCGTCAGCTATGGCTTGCAAGTGTTTTTTAATATCATTCTGTACCAGTACCAACGAATCTACCGTGACCAGTTCCTCTGCTTTTTCAAAGCGTGGGAGAATGGTTATACGGTGCTTCACCGGATATTTCGTCGTATTGGTTTGTAATGAGATGGTGTATTCTCCCGGAATATCATACGAATACACGACTTGCTGCTCGTATGCGTCCACAGTACCGCTTTCTCCAAATTCCCATAGCCACGTGTCCATACCATAGCCTTCTGCCGAAAAGACCAGCTCTTCGCCTTGATAACCCTCTGACACTCCATTTATACGGGGTATGGAATCAATGGCTCATGCTCCAGCCCTGAGATAACTTTGATATACTTGTTTACGGAGTGTTTTCCGTCTATTTTCAAAGTAATAAGATATTTGCCGGCCTTACGGTAAGTGTATGACACATCCGTATTTCTCATCAGTGTATCACCGTTTCCCATTTCCCAAATGAGCCGCTTGCCTTTAATCGCTGCCGTATCGTTGACTAATAGCTCCAACCGCTCATTGACCTCATAATGAAAATTATCATTGGTGTCATACACATAAAAGTCAATATTGGCAAGGTGCGACTTCGAAGGCAGGAACAAAAACAAAAGGATACCTGCCATGGCAACCAGTCCCAATATGATGATTGTTATAGTTTTCTTATTATCCATCGCGAATGTTTTATAAATTGGCTTTACATTCTTCCAAATCCCGTTCAATCAGTGCATTGTTATGTACCAGACTGTTCAATTCCTCTTTTATGTCGAATTGGCATTTAAGCATTCTGGAGGACAACACGCCGAAAAGGAATTTCGTATTCATATTGTTTTCCTTGTATATATGCTGCAATTGGTAAATCCCATCCTTCACCTCGTCCATCTTTTGTACTTGATGAATGTTGAAGTCCAGAGAGTCAATCTCATTCCAGATGTTCTGCGCTTGCTGCATATGTGTATGCTGGATTTCAAAAATGCGTTCGGAATGGTTGATTTCGTTTATCAACTCCGAACTGTCCTCTGTCGGTACGTTGAGTATATACCGGCAAAGTATGATATAAATTGCGGCTACTGAGAAAATCAGCAGCAGGAGGAAACGGATGTTTCCCCATAGCATTTCGTCTTTTGTCATGGCTTCGTCAGTTTATTCTTGGTTAATTCCTGATATTTGATTCTACACTTTTCAAGTTGCTCCATGTTGCTTTCACGCTTTTTGCTTTCGCGGTCAAGGTCATCCATTGATGATTGGATGACACGGATCTGTTCAAGCATAGCTTTATACACTTCGTACTTGCTTTTATCGGCCTGCATCGCAATGTCATTTTCCATTAATAACCGTTTTTTGGTTATCAATTTTGCATGTGCTTGTGTTCACTCGAATTTCGCCGCTTGGTCTTCAGATTGTTCAAGTCCCGGAACAATTCTTCTATCTGGAAGTTAAGTTCTGCCTGTTTCTTGAACACATTGTCATATTCGGCCTTCTTGCTTTCAAGAAGGGATATTCCTTTTGTGCAGTCACAATCGTTACGATACCTCCGGTTGTGGTAACAATCAGTGCGATAGCGAATACCAAAGTAAATCGGAGTTTCGCTTTCAAACGAGCTATTTTGTTTTCTGCTTCCATACTTGCTATGATTTAATCGCTCAACCTATAAACGACCATGATCGTTTCTTTTGAGCCTCTATTGTTTCGTGACTTTCGTCTCCTACTATAATATTCTCACGAACCATTCCGATGTATTCCAGTTCACTCATTTTGTGGAACATATTGCTGAGCAGTGTCACAAATGCCCCTGCCGTCTGCAATGACTGGTTTATATTGGTATGGTCATACATAAGCTTGGTTAGGCTCTCTATCTTCGTGATAAATTCAGAGGGTGTGACATTGATCCACTCATAGAAATATTGGAGCAATTGTTCTCTTTCCGTTTCGGAAAGACTTTGAAGAGCGGAGTTCAGACCGTTTGCAAGCTCATTCACGGCCTGCACAAGATATATCGGCGGTTGCTCTAAGGCGATTTGTTCGATAAAGAAGATTCTTGAGTTGTAAAAGGCCGAGAAAGCCTTACACAGCTCAAATGTATTATTGGCAAGCGTATCTCTACGCTTGTCAGCAACATTCCTGCTGTAAATGAGTTTCACGTCTTCTTTTATCGACTGTAGGGTACGTGCCAATTGGGAAATGAATGTTTTAATCCCATCGTGGCAAGCGGAATGTTGTACCGGTGGAATATATTGATGATTGATTTTATAGGTATTCCCTTGTCTGCATACCTCTGCCACCAGCAAAAAATTCTGGCTGTAGAAAGATTTGTTGACTTGGTTTTTGGGAACGATATGGAGTTTTATGCTCGGCAAGACATACGGGTGATGCAAAGGCACCTCTTCCGGGTCCGGTTCACCGACAGGTATCAAGTGATACGGATCTACGGATATTAGTACCATATACTCGCTGTCCTCGGCTTGCAGACCGGATTCTGAAATGGTTGCACAGGGTTTCTCATCCCCGTATAAACCGTCGTAATAAACGATGGGCAGACCGCCTTTGGTGATTGCGTTGCAGCTTTTCAGGCGGACACAGAGAGTGGACATGGTATCACCTGAAATCTCTATTTCAAGATTGTCACCTATCCCTTCAAGGACCTCTCCAAGACCATAGTTATAACTGGTCAGACTCCTTCCTGCTTCGCGGTTGAGAGCTTCGGTTTGGCAATACTGGTTTGCAAAGAAATGCTGGCTGGTCAGCTTCAGACCATTGACCCAGTTTACAGGCAAATATGTTAGTGTTTTCATATATTATGATGTTTTTGTTTCTACTTGTACACGCCGGATATATATCGTTTGATTATTCTTAATCTTATTGCCCTCACTCGTCAGAGTGGGGTCAAGTATTCTTATGAACAACGGGAAGTTAAACCATTTTGAGGTATAGAACATCCATCCGATTTGCATATCTTCCTTCTCTGTCTCAATCTTGTTTTGGGGGAAACGCCTGTTTTGGTCTTCGATAACCCAATTGAACCAATTCCCAAGAGATATTTCATTGGGCAGGCGGACAACCAACGAAGCGTATGTCGGGTCTTTTATATTCCGTTTGATTTTGACTTTGACCGTTCGGAAGCCGAAGTTGTCTATGTTGTCCCAATATTTCCGGTCAAAGGTACCATAGCTCAATTCCCATGGGGTATATATCGGATGCGGGATGTCCAGGAACAGGTTCTGCTGTACATAATCAGATACGGGATTGCAAACCACAGGATATTTGTTGTGTTCCATAGCGAATAAGGTAGCTTGCTTATCAGTTCAAACAGCAGATAGTAGCACCATACGCCTAAGCGCATATTGTGGTTAGAGTGAGAATGACCGCTGTTCGGGAACTGCCAATACCGATTGCTCCGAACAAATCGGAGGTTGACAGTTTGCAGAACAATGCTCCAAGGAGGATATAGGACAATATCGTGAATGTCAAGCCTCCCCAGACGTATTCGTTTTTAGGAAACCGAACAGGTGGGTAAAAGCGACGGCAATGGAAGCCAGAAGAATGAATATGATTAATTTCTTCAGGCTAAGTTTGCTCTTGATCGTTTTTATTCCGGTCAAGACAAATATCATCACGCTACAAATAATGGAGCCAATAAATAACGTGCAAAGAAATATAGCAATATCTTCATATTATTAGATTTTTCATAAGTTCATATTATATCCTAATCGGTTTTCTCCGAGTATAAAATCCGTTTCTCCATGTACCAGATAATCAACTTCGATATTTCTTGTTGAAAGGATGAAAAATTCAAGTATCCGGCGGACATTGGATAGATGCGTTTTTACCTCCTCATAGTCATCTGTCGGAGTATCAAGGATGATTGTCGCCGTCAAATCATCGGTTTCACTTATCATTAGACCATTAAGGCTAATGTCTGTCCGACACATCCGGAACCGACGGAAAGGTAAACCGTTTCATCAATCTCATGGACTTCCAGTCGCAGTTTCACCTTCAATCCCAAAACGATAAGAAGCAGTTGCTCGATAGCAGGCAGGTTCTCTTTATACCGTTCTGCATTGCAGAGGAATAGGAACAGCTTATATTTCTGATGGGAAGTAATGGATAGTTCGACATTTTCCATTACTTCAATCATCTTGATGAAGTTCTTCTTGGAGTCCGGGTCTGAAAAGAAATTCAGATGGCGGTTATTGATACGGACCTTTTCTTTGAAAAACTCTGTATCAAAGGGTGCAAAGAATTGTATAAGCTCTTTATCCTGTTTTTCATTGGCTCGGATGGCTTCAACTATCTCCTTGTTGCTCATGCCCGGTGTGCTAAGCACCAATGGATGAAATAGTAATTCCGGCAATTGATGATAGATGCTGTTTCTTGCCAGATTCAGCAATATATATTCTTTGTCGGCATTTGTTGCCGCGATATGCTGTACCGAAACACTTAATACATCTCTGGATTTCACACGACTGTTCATACCATGCAATTAACCATAGTATGGTCCAACAGCCGCCGGTCAAGAATAAATTGAAGTTCATCATAAAAGATTTCTGCGACAAAATTTATTGCCTGACTTCGTTGGATGCTTTCCAAGGGTTTCTTTTGCGCTAACATTGTTCCCATATCAGTTCACCGTTTCGATAGTTTATGACGATGTTGTCACCCGACTTGATTTGCTCAGAGACAATCAGACGAGATACGGACTTCTTGATATAAGTTCTTATGACTCCTGCTATCGGACGTGCGCCGTATTTGGGAGAATACCCTTTGTTTGCCAGATGTTGCAATGCTTCATCCGACAAATTCAACTGGATGTTTTTCTGTTTCATCAGTTGTTCTTGCAATCTTCCAAAATGGAGGTTGAATATCTGTTTGGCGACATTTTCATCTATTGGCGCAAACGGAACCACTCGGTGAGACGTCCCAAAATTCAGGTCGGAAATACTGTGCCATAACCTCGATGAGCTTTCCGGAATCAGGAGTATGTCCGGATTGTATTTGTTCCACAATCCACTGGCTTCCGATATTGGAGGTGAAAATGATTATGGAATTTGAAAAATCTCCTTCCCGGCCCAGTTTATCATGTATTTTGCCTTCATCCATCATTTGCAGGAAAACATCATAAACGCTGCTATGGGCTTTCTCAATCTCATCGAATAACACTACCGAATAAGGTTTCTGTCTGATTTGAGTGACCAGTAAACCACCTTCCTCATATCCTACATATCCCGGAGGTGCACCATACAGCAATGCAGCCGAATGTTCTTCCTTGAACTCGGACATGTCAAATCTGATCATGGCTGATTCGTCATCAAACAGTAACTCGGCCAGTGATTTTGTGAGTTCTGTTTTTCCCGTTCCGGTAGGGCCAAGGAAGAAGAATGAACCTATAGGCTTCTTGGGGTCACTCAGTCCGCTGCGTGATTCTATAATGGCATCTGATAAAGTCGTAATAGCCCGGTTCTGTCCTTTGACCCGTTCTTGCAATTTGCTCTCGATGCTCAAAAGTCGGTCCTTCTCGCGGGCTTGTATTTTTCCGATAGGTATATTGGTGCACTCCGCTACAATCGCCTCTATTTCCGAAGAGCGTATCTCTTCAATAGACTGGTCGGATAGTGCCTTTAATTCTTTGATGATGCCCGACAAACGTCCTGCTTTTATCGCGATGTCATCTTCTTTATCCCATACATAGTTGTCTGACAGTTTGGTGGTCAATACGACACTGATTTTGCTGAATACAGAACGGTATAGTAAGTAAAGCGGCCCATCAGATATTTTTTCGTCGAGACTCTTTATTTCCTCAAAATCCGCTTCCAAATCAGATACACTGGCTCGTGCATTCTTATTGCATAGCCGGACGGCAGCAGCGGTTCTGTCAAGCAGGTCGATGGCGGCAGATGGCAGGCTGCGTTCCTTAAAATATCGTTTGGAGAGTGCGATTGAATCTTTAATACACGCATCTGAAATTCTCAGCTCGTAATAGTTTTCAATCCTTTTTTTATGTAATTGTATGGCACTTTCAAGCGTAGCCGTATCCAGTTCTTCAATCTTTATGATATCAAGACGCCCTTCTATCGGATGCTTTTCGATGTTCTTCCGGTAAGAATCGTTCGTGAGTGTGAGAACAAGATTTGCGGCTCCCTCGCTGATTTGCGCACTTAATATGTTGATAAGTGTGGATGCTTTTCCTGATACGCTGTTCTCCAAAAGGACCTGTAAATCATCAATCACCAGCACAGCTTGTTCCAATTGGTTGAGCTTGTGCATCAGATTGACAACTTTTTTGTGCTATCTCCGTTTCAGACGAGGTTGATGCGAGCAGTTTTGCCGTATTGAGTCCGACAATAGATATTTGCTTTAACATCTCATCTTCATTCTCACAAATATCTTTGACAAAGGCGTTGATGATGGAACTCTTTCCGATACCGGATTCACCGACAATCAGTATGCCCTTGCTCTCTGAGCGTTCGAGGCATTCTAAAATAGTACGGACCTCTTTTTCCCTACCGACGACAAAGCCACCGGCATTGATGGTTTCTTGCTTTTTCAGGTTGTCGGCATAAGGAACGCTTGCTGTTATCTGCATTTCCTCTCCTTGATAAGAATGCAACGGGGTAAGGGCATTGTAGTGGGACAATATGTCATCTTCCGAAACATCCAGCATCTCTATCTGCTGATGCGAATACACGACACCTTCACGCAATATGGCGGTAAACACACAGATGGAGTCTATGGAATCCGCTCCTAATTTAATTTTAGACCGTTCGGATTCATCCAAGACTTTGACAGTTCTTCATCAGGTTCCACTTCTTCTGTGGAAGTACCACTGGACCTATACATTTCGCGGTGGGTGTCAAACCATTCCATTATGTAGCCGACATCCTTCTGCATCGAGGATAAATTTCCTTTAGACCGTGTTTTCTGCAAACATGGCCATGACAAGATGTGACACGCCGAACGTGTTATGCTTGTCTTGAAGTGCCATTCCTCTTGCTATCTTAAGGGCAGACACCAAACTTGGGCTATAATTGCTATCATTCATACGAATTTGATTTTATAGTTTGAATTACATACAGAGCGTTCAGTCAAATCTTTTTCAAGATAATGGGCCAATTCTTCCAGATTGGGAATTTCATCTTTATCAAATTGTCCAAACTTTATCTTGACCTCTGTCACTCTGATTAATCCTTTTTTGCTGTCAGGAGATATAGTCACGCCATTACCGACTTCGACTGATTCAACATGTTTTCCCAGCTTGTGCAACAAGTAGCTTTTGATGTCTTCTTTAGATATAATCCGTTCCCGGGACAACAGACCATACCTTAAACTATTAATAAGTTCCTGTTCGCTATCATGCGTTGTTCCTCCTTGCATACAAGTGCGCAACATGATGCCTGAAGCGTCATATTTTTCTATGTTGAATTGTTGTATCAGTGTGCGTTCATTGAAACCGTTCGCCAGAGATCCGGAAGTCACCCAATATTTTATCTCGGCATTGGTCGCATCCTTTTGGGGGACACTTAAAACAAAGGCCTTTATTTTGTTATCTCCTTTTAGCGTGGCCTCCAATCCTTTCTCTATATCATTTATCTTGTTGAACAACTCTTTGAGCTGCGTCGAAAGTGCATCCGGATTCATTGAAGCAAAAGCACTCCCGTCTTCTTTCATTAATTGTAACACTTTTGAAATTAATGAGCGGGCACTGTCCGAATCAAATCGTTCAAGGTCGCCAAAATACAGGCTGAATATACCTGTCGGATTTTCCTCATACTGGTTCAGTCGGTTTACATATTCCCGGCCTTTGTTGTCTTGAAACGAGCGTATGTTCAAGAATTGTGTACGGCCCGGACATTTCAGAGGTATAATTCGTCCGGTGGAACGGAAATTATGCTGTTTGTAAACGATTTGTCTGTTTACAACCGGAAATGTGTTCAAATATACTTCCAGATTTTCAAGACTTTCTTTCGTGAATATTTCCGGAAAGACTATCTTGACCCAAAAGAGATTCTCAGAGTCGTCCGGAACCTCGCAGTCGGCCACATAACCGGGAAACATTTCTCGGTAGGTATGCTTCTCTTTGGAAGCATCTTTTATACTCACATTAAAATATAGGTCACTATAAAAATCGCGGATTTCATCAAAGTAGTGCGCATTACTATATGGATCTTCAACATGAAGGCCTGTTTTTGCATTCAATCGGTTTCCTGTGCAGTCATAGAAGAAAGCCATATTCATAAACGGAAGCAACCCCATATCGGAAGGCTTGATACAAAACATTACAGAGTCCATGTTTTGCAGGACTTCTTTAGACACATCCAGCCCGACCCAGACGCAATAATCCGCTATCCGGTTTTTAGGGCCAAGGAAGCGTGTTGGAGTGCTAAAGCTATCGGTTGAATGCCTTATACTATCGTTGTATGCGATTGCTTTGACTTTTGCATCAACCAGTTTATAGGAAAACAAAGGGGTTATAAAGACTTGAATATCCCTTTGCCAAATATGTTTTTCTCTGCATAAAAGTGATCTTCGGCATCAAGTTCGCAACATTCCCCATGATTGGGGGTAATAGTCATAAGCGCATGGGCCGGCTTTGGCAGCGACCATTTGTTTCCTATGAGTATTCTGGACAGGCGGTGAAGTATCCGTGAATCGGACTGATCTATTTCTTGATGCAGCTTGTTGGATCATGGGCAAAACTTCAAGCAGCAAATCTATCACGGGTCCATATCGCGTATATCGGATACACCCCAAAACTCCATAGCCTGCTTTAATATTCGTTCCTTTATTGCAATTTGTTTCTTGTCTGACATAGTTCGATTATTGTGATAAAGGGCTTATATATAATGAGGTGTTAAAACTGAATTTCTCGTTGGTTCTATCCATTATTCCGGTCACGGTTATTTGTGCCTTTCTTCGGATATGAGATACTTTATCTATATTTTCTTCTTCTATTTCCAAAAGGGTGACGTTCACATCTACATTCCGTAGTCTCTTTTCATATTTCTCTATCGTTTTTATTAAGGAGTTTTTTACTCCTTCCTCCCAATCGCTGATTTTCACAAGTTGGTTGAACTCAAGGTCCCATATCATGGAACCAAAGTCTTCTCGGCCGATAACTTCCCCATGGTGAGAAAGAATCAGTAGCATGATGTGTTGGGCTATCGATTCCTGATAGGAACACCTTTGCAATTTCTTGGCAACAGCCGATTGCAATTGTAATGGCATTTTCAGGTAAGTCATACTATTCTTTTATTTTATTCTATTTCGCAAATATACTCTTTTCCTTGTTAGATGCCAATAAAATGCTCCTAAAAATTTGACGGTTTCAGAAATAATTCATATATTGCGCACGGTCACAAAACCAAAAGAGAGCTATAAAAAAAGTATGATATTAAAAAGTAAATTCTATGGCAATCTACAATTATGGAATTGGAGGCAACGAAGTAAAAGTCGATGCGAACGAATCCATCGCGGAAATCCCCTCCAACCGAACTTTGATAGTTCAAAAACTGACAGATGAAGCTCCTGCGGCTCCGGAAAGCGTGTATGGTTTGGAAACCATTGAAGATGTGTTCCAACGTTTTGAACCAACAGTTGACTTATGCCACAGTGGATGCGGAAGGTAATGAAATCAAGGAAATCATGACATTCACCGGACTTGGAGACTTCGGAGCAAGAAGATTAAAGAGAAGAGTGATTTCTTGAGTAAACTTGACATTGAGAAAGAGCAGGGTGTCAGAATAACTCGCCAGCTTACTTCCAACCGCGCTTTACAGAAAGCACTTGAAAATCCGGAAGTCAAAAATGCCATTATGGACGTGATTGAATCATCAATCGAGGAGATTCTGGCAAATCAAAAGAAAGTAGAACTTTAATCTTTTACTAAGATGAAGCAGGAAACTCAACAACAGACAGCCAGTACGACAACCTCACAGAAAGTCGTATCACAACAGGCGCAAAAGTCATCTGCATCGGCAATAGACAAACTCAAAGAATTTGGTGGCTTCGCTTTTCTTGAAAATATCATAGATGGGTATTCCAATCTTAATCCGGCACGAAAGGCCCGTCGCAACATCTTCCTCACGGATGAACAGTGGGAAAATGAACGTAAGGCCTTGGTTAATCGCTTAAGCGTATGGCTCAACTCTTACGTGAGAATGACACTGCCGAACAAATGCGGGACAAGGCCAAAGAAACCGCAGAAAACGCCGAGAACCTTCTTAATCATAACTTGAAGAATGCTCTTGCCAGGACACGGGAACTTGAAAGCGCATATCGCACTATTGCGTTCTTTTACAAGAACACGGAAAGTGATAAGGTGAAGAATGTCACCATTGTCAATGCGACCATGGAGCAGCTTCAGGATTTGGACAATACCATTTTCGCTGACCACATTAGCAACGAACTCAAACAGAATTTTGACCGTCTTGACCTGCGTCGCAACTACTCCTTGCTTGTCGTTCCTGGATATATAGGCTCAAATGCCATTTTGGATAAGTGGTCTAAAATGGCATACGAGAACAAGGTTTTTCTTGTTACAGACTTCCAAGACCTTGAAACTCCGGACGATGTAGTAGATATATTCTTCAATGCCAATCATACGAGTGGAGATGGTGTTCAAATCGAATACATATTATGACCTGTAACTGGTTGCTTGGTCGTCAAAGAGAGGAAAGCGTTGGAGAAGAAGAAAATCTTTATATTCCGCCATCTTCTTCACTTGCCGGAAAAATATACAACACCTTAATGTCTCAGGTAGTAGCCGGAAAGAAATTTGGTGGACTTAATGAAGTAGAAAGTGTACGCTTCGACCTTCGCAAGAGCGAGATTTCCGAGCTTGAACGTATGGGTCTTGTGCCGATGGTGAACGAGTACAGCAAGGTTATGGCTTTCTCCGCCAAGACATTATTTAATGGAGATAATCTTGGCTTGCAGACCTACTCCGTAGTTCGTGTATTCGACTATATAACGAAGGTACTGATTGACTTCCTGAACCGTCGGGCATTTGAAAATTGGACTACTCGCACGGAAGCAGATTTGCGTGGTCAGGTTGTGAAATTCCTCGATAGTGTAATGGGACCGAACAAACTCATCGAACGCTTCAAGGTTATGAAGATTGAACAAGACCCGAATCAGAAAGACCGTGTGCTTCTTGATATCCACATCACACCGTATTTCCCGGCAAAAAGCTTCGTGATACAGCTTGCCGGTCATAAAGGCGATAATCCGGAAGATGCTATTTGGGAAAGCGAATATCATCAAGAATAATATTAACTTCAACCCGTTGGCGGAATTAATTTAGTGCATACTTAATTCTGCCAATGGGCTTGTTGTTGATGAAGTTTACGTATTGCAGAATGGTAAGTGCACTAATTTTGCCGATGATTCTGGCAAACAAACCATTCGTTATTTTCGCATAGTTTCTGATGGCCAAGAACTGGTCTGTAAGTTGTGAGAATATTGTCTCAATCCTCTTTCTTGCCTTTGCAAACGGAATGAATGTCGGCTTCCAGTCCTTCTGGTTGAGCCGATACGGACACTCCAGTCTTATGTGTGCGGTTTCGAACAAGTCAAGCTGTACATCAGCTCCAATATACCCTTTGTCGCCATAGATGCTACAGTCGTGATAAGCATGTTTCACATCCTTCATATAATGGAGATCAGCCGCACTTGCCTTTGAGAGATCATAGGAATGGATAACTCCACATAACCAACAGAGAGCGTGTAACTTATAACCAAAATAATACGTGTTCTGCGAAGCGCAGAAACCGAAGTCTGGAGCTTGCGAGAAATCACCGGTACGTCCCATCTTGCATCGTTTCCCTCTTGCAACCCTACAGACCTCTATTGGCTTGGAGTCAACAAAGAATTGTTCCTCTCCACCATCCATTTCCATGGCAACCCTTTTGCGCAGTTCCTCACACAAGCCTGCAGTTTTCTTCCTGCGGTCATTGAACTGTCTCCTTGATATGAGATTGGGAATGCAGTCCTTGTACTCTTGCAATTTATAGTCGAACAACCACTTCTCACTATCAATGCTCTCTGTCTCTGCTGTCAGGGACAGTGCCACTACTTCCAAGTCAGAAAACTTAGGAACAGGACCACGGCGTGGAACATTACCCGATTCATTGACGAGATTTTCAGAGAATTGCTTGCATATCTCAAGTATTTTGACGAATTTTGTATAAAGGTTGTACATACGATGGTTTGAACTTAATGTTTGATTGTCGCTAAGTTACTAAAAATCAACGATATGTGCAACTTTTTACTCATCTTTATCAACTTAAATTAATTCCGCCAACGGGTAACAATCAATTAAAAAACAACTTGTTATGGTAAAGAAATTTTTAACAATCATGTTTGCTTCAGTGATGGCAATGCTCGCTTTCACTGCTTACAGCAACGACGATGAGCCACAAGGACCGTTTGGAGAAAAAATGTTGGAGAATATCGACAAGATAATAGTCGACCAAGCTGATGCCGGAAATCTCTATCAGAAAAAGGATGATGCTGCCCGGTTTATATTGGTAGCAGACTCAAAGGAGGCTGCCCATGGAGTGTGTGAGAAGTTCATTCTCGATCAGTGGGACGTAAAGCAACGCACTGTCAAACTCCCTGACAACTGCGGCAGAATCTCACTCACACCCGGTTCGGACGAAAGTATCTTTTACACCGTTTCGTTCAATGCTCTCAAGAATTTCAAAGAACCGGACATGACAGTCGTAATCGTTCCGGAGGAATACATGGACGGGGATAATCTTGCTATAGACCAATACTTCCCGGCAAGATGGACTGAAAAATGTCCCAATTGTGGTCATAAGTGGAAAACATTTGCATCCGGACCATATACATGCTCCGAATGTGGTCATAAGTTTGATTAGTATGCACAATACTTTCCGCGCTATCTTGGCAATGACAACGTTCCTGGTAACAGGAGCGTTGTCATCCTGTAATCATACCGATGAGTTGGAGCCGGAATCTCCGGCACCACAGATTGTTTTTCTCTTCTCTCCGGGGGGATTGGGTGACATGAGCTATAATGACCGTATACTTGAGGGTGTTCAGAGATTCAAGATGGAAAACGGAGATATAGACATCTATATCTACTCCCCGGAATCCCTGCAAGAGGCTGAGAAAATTTTTGCGGACTGGCTTGAACGTCCCCAAAGCAGCATACCCGTGCTTTTTGTATTGGGTAGCAGTGATTATGAGCCAATGGCGGAACTTTATCTGGCAGAACACGACTTGACACCCAACAAAAGTATTCTGCTTTTTGAAAGCCGGAAGCAGTATAAGGACGAGAACATCCATACCTTCCAGATTTCGATGTTCGGGGCTTCATACCTTGCAGGAGTATGTGCAAGAAAATGTTCTGAGATGACACCTCTGGTGCTGCTTGCCAATAATACCGACAGCCCCATCAACATAGCCAAGGACGGTTTTATTGCAGGCTATGGCAGCGACTGCGATGTGGAGTATCTGGCGGATGATTGGACGGGATATGTGTCGGCTTCGCTCGCTTACCGGAAAATGAGCGATTGGGCGGTTGATTACGACTTCATCTTTCCGGTGGCAGGTGGCTCCAACGCCGGTATATACCGCTACTCCCGTGAATTTGAGGTCTCACCGTACCTTGCAGGTATGGACATCGATCAGTCAAGCCTCTCCAACCGGATTACGGGTTCGGTCATTAAGCATATTGACCAATTGATTTACAGGTATCTGACGGAATGGGTCGTCACAGGGGATATGCCGGAGAACCAACTTACGGTCTTGAAAGCGGGTATGCCGACTGGCTGGTCGCACCCCGATACGTGAATGATTTCAGCAGCTTAGTCAATGGAATGCGCCCTCAGGCTATGATTTTTGAGAAAGAGTATTATGAAACAAGTGGTTATTAAACTTATTGCACCGCTCCTCTGCCTGATTGGTCTGTGGAGCTGTTCGGACGATGAGCTTCCCTGTCTCCTGACAACAAGCAGTGGACAGAGAAGGTTGTTGCCGTGGTGCTTCCCATGGAGAAAGGGCTTGATGTGCATTGGAAAAGGACATTGGGAATGTTTACAACCAACTTTGAGCGTGCATTCAAGAACCACGAAGCGGGTATAAGGTTAAAGTTTGAATACTACGATGAGGCAAAGACCGATGTGCGGGAACTTGCCCGGTCGCTGGCATTCAACGACGAGGTGTATGCCGTAATCGGCGGGCTGTATTCTTCCAATGCGGCAATCCTCGCGGCGGAACTGACTATTGTGGGCAAAACATTCTTCACTCTCGCCACCGCCGAACAACTGGTTCGTGCATACGCATCGACAGGCTATCTTTGGGCGATGACCGAGACCGACATTACGCAATGTGAGGTGCTTCTCTCCAAGGTGATTAACTATGAGGGTAAAAGTGTGGCACTTTTGGTCAAGGAGAACGACGGTTACGGACAAACGTTCATTGACTGGTTCGCATTTCAAGCACGCGAACTGGGCTTGGAAAACATGGGATGCTATGCTTACACCTCTGACAATATAGCTGATGTGTCTCGCCAAGCCATGCAGTCAGGTGCAGAGTATGTGATATGTATCCCCTCTGAAATAGAAGAGATGAAGCCGATGCTTGAAGCGCATAAAGCACAAAGTCTGAACGGGCGCAGTGTACCGCGGATGTTGTTTTCGGATACCGCCTACGGTGCGGATGTACTCAAGATTCACGGTGATGCCGCCGAAGGCATAGAGGGAGTCGCATTTGGTGCCGACCCTGAGTCGGGGTTTGACGTAAGTTACAGGACCTTTTTCAATGCTACGCCTACTCTTGGAGAATCTCAGCTCTACGATGCCGCTATGCTCATCGGCTATGCCGCATGGTACCAGCAGTTCAGACCGGAGTTGTCGTTACAGAAATCATTAAGGGCCGTTGTTTCGGGTGAAGGCTTGAACATGGGCAGCTGGACAGGTGAGGATATGGGGCTTGTGGTGGATGCGCTCGCTGCCGGAAAGTCGCCCTATGTCCGTGGAGCGTCAGGACATTTAAGGTTCGATGCCAAGGTGTTTACCAATGTACTTGCCACCACTTACTATAATTTCAAGGTTTACAACGGACAGTACATCATCCTTGACTATAACACCAGCGACGGGGGGAACCGCACGGATGCGACACTTGCCGGTTGGAACTGGAAAGCCTTCCGGATGCAGGATTTCGACAATTCAGGAGAATTCAATTACCCTGCACATACCGGCAACTGGGCACTCCTTGTCGCTTCCTCCAAGGAATGGACCAATTACCGCCATCAGGCAGATGTGCTCGCTATCTATCAGCAGCTCAGACAAGCCGGATATACCGACGACCGTATCATTCTCATTGTCGAGGATGACATAGCCGATAATATATCAAATCCCAACAAGGGAGTCATACAGGTGACTATCGGGGGAAACAATGTATACGAAAATGTAGAGATTGATTATCGTATGTCATCGTTGAATACAAAAGATATACTTGCCATTCTCAGTGGCGAAAAAAGCGAAAAACTGCCCACGGTAATCGAATCTACTGAGAACGACAACCTGTTCGTTTTCTGGAGCGGACACGGTGTGCCGGGGGCCATGTGTTGGGATGAGGAAGCTTACGCCATGACAGGCGATAAACTGTCTTCTGTTTTTGAGGATATGAACCGCAAAAGGCGTTACCGTAAACTTCTCATGATGGTGGAGGCTTGTTTTTCGGGCGGTGTGATGAAGCAGTGCGAGGGCATCCCCGGGATGCTGTTCGTCACTGCGGCCAACGGCGACGAAACATCCAAGGCTGATGTCTTCAACTCAGAGATGAAAGTGTGGATGAGCAACCGTTTCACCTCCACCTTTATCGAACAAATAACCGATAACAAGGAGGTGGCTATGCGCGACCTCTATTACCGGCTGTTCATCAATACTGTCGGAAGCCATGTTATGGTGTATAATGCTGAAAACTATGGCAATCTTTATTCAGCCAATATGTCAGAATTTATAAATTCAATAGTTCGTTAAAAAATAGCCACGCCTAAGCGGCTCTGGCAGTAAATAAAATGAGTTCTTTGAAAAGTTTGTCAATAACTTGCATGTCTGGGTTAATCCCGAACACGCAAATAAATCGTTCAAGCATATAAGCATTGTGTATAAAAGACTTGCAGGAGGATATGGAATAGGTTATTCCGAGCCTCTTACATGCCGCTTTGGCCAAGTTGACAGCAGCAAGCGATGCATTGAAGTGAAAATCCAACTTTCTGAAGTCGGTTGACTGACAGTTGGTGATTCCTGCATGTTGCTTACCATCTCTCAAAATTCCAATTGGAACCTGGTTCTGTAATAATCCAGAACTCCCGTCCATCCATCGAATCGTCTGTAGAGAAGTAAAGCTGCCACTTGTCTGTCCTCCCGTCCATCGGATACCAGATGGCTAAGGAAACATACCTTTTGAGAGCTTTTGCATATACCCTCAATCCGTATAGCTTTCCTTTGTTCACCTCGTATTCCTTGCACCGGGTCAGATCCAGATTGGCAAAGTCGATTCTTCCGTCAAACCACTTTGGATGGCCACGTTTTCCTGTTTTCTGTTCCAATGTCGGATAGTACAGGATTACGTCATTCCGAAAGCGGCTGATGACATGGAAATCGTTCTCACACATAGGCGTTATGAATGTTTCCTTGGAAAAGAATGCGTCTGCAACCACCGTTCCGGAAATGCTCTGTATCTTGTCTTTTCTACTGATAAGATAGCTGCTGTACCAGTCAACGAGGTTCTTGTCCATATTATCCAAGGTTTTACAATCCGGTGTCTGAATGGAACCTAAAGTCATGCATTCATGGTTGTCGATGTCTATGACACCGATGCCCATGATTTCCAATCCACGCTTGTACTCTCCTGCACAACCAGACCAGAAGTAACCTATCCAAGGTGTCTTCTTGCCTGATTTGGGGATATAGGAAGGATCGATGGCGATGGCTTTTCTTTTACCTGTGAGATGCTTGCTGATGATAGAGCCGTTGAACGCAAACCAGTCGAAAGTTTCATGCTCAAAAAGGTTACGGTAGGTCTGTTCCGAAAAACGTCCATACCTACCCAATTGGAGGAAGTTTATACGATCAGGGATGGCCATGAATAATTTCATTGCATCCATGAACGTTTTTTCAAAAGGTTTGTGTATATTCACGACTGATTTGAGAGCCGATAGGCACTCGGATTGGTATTGCATAAGGAGTGTTTCTTTAGTCATAATCAGAAGAGTTGGGAGACTTCTAATTTACTAAAAATCAACGAATTATGCAATACTTTCCACCTTTATTATCAGCAGGTTAGCACTCTTTTTTCAGTACATTTCTTCATGCTTAACCATTCGTTTTTGACAACATTTCAATGACCTCTTTAGTGTTTTCGAACCAGCTTTTGCCGGTTCTATTGTTTAACTTTTAATTTTTCAGCAAAAAACAGCAACCGTTGTTTTACTTACTTTTTTCTTCTGCTTAACATAACCGTGCATTCCGCAAGAACTTTTGTGGAGTCATGCCGTATTTCTTTGTAAAGAGACGGTACAGCGAGGTGGAGGAGATGAAAGTGCATTCTTTCAATAGTTCTTCTACACTGGCGTATTTACCCGAAAGCAAAAGTTCCGCTACATATTCGATGCGCAAATCGTTGATATATTCGCTGAAACTTTTACCTGTGAACTGACGGAACAAGCCGGCGAACTTGTTAGCAGGAATATTGAATTCGCCCATGAGCGCCTTGCGGGAGAAAGTGTTGTCGAGGAAGAATTTCTGATCAATGATTTTTACTTTGATTTGCTCGAACAGCAGTAAGTCTGGATCCTCATCGTCATTCCATGCAATATTTTCGGACAGAGTACTACGGTTTAACTTCTCAAGCTCTTCCTTATATCTCATCGCCTCTTTCACGTTGGCAACCAAAGAAATGTTCTTCTTTCTGATGATGCGGTTGTTATATCCCAGCACGCAACCAATGATAGCTAAAGCAATCAAGATGCAGATGGCTATCACAAGCTCCCAACGTTGGTGAGTGATTTGAGCCTCCTTGTCTTTGACATCGTAGATGATGGACAACTCTTGTGAGGAACTGCGCAACTCCCTTACACGCAGGCTGTCCCGCAATACGCTTAGTCGCTCAAAATAGCTTGCCGCCTTGTCATATTGTTCCAATCCCTGATATGCCATGCCGTAGAATTTTAAGGTGGAAGACATGTAGAGGTTGATAGTATCTTTCTTATGCATCATCTCTGTTTCACGTTGCTTGCACATATCCACGATTTCATCATAACGATGCAAGTCAAAGAGATAAGGCACAACCAAGTAGGCGTACCGGCGATTGATACGCCCCATCTTCTGAAATTCAGAATATGCCTCATTCGCTTCTTTTTCTTTCCCTAATTTGGAACATACGACAGCACGATGGGCAAGCCATTTGCATTTTTCTTGCTCATAGAGTCCTTCCATTTCAGCCTCGCCTGGAGTTTTGGCATACAAGTATTTCTCAAGTTTATCAAGTACTTGAAGGGCTTCCCCGTATCTTTTATCACGCTCGTAGCAGATAAGCAAATCGTTGCAGTTTGCACGCAAATTGTCATATTTCCTGTCGTAATGCGATTTCTCCATCATCTCTGTGGCTTGCAACATATAGACATAACCACGTTCTTTCGTGCCTTGTTCATGAAGGCTCTTGCCTAAATAAAATAGGGCAATCGACTCCATACCACTGTCTCCAGCTTCTTGGGCATTTTGCATTAAAAGCTTTACCGTCTCTGCTTTTCGCTTTTCATCATATAAGCATCATAGCATGAAATCAAACGATGAAGCAGCTTCATTGTCATCTGCTCATCTCGCTTCACCGCCTTTGCAGCAAGGGCGTTTTTATAGAAGCTGGCAGCTATGATGAAGCGGCCGGTGTTATAATACAAGTCACCTTCCGTTATATCGAGTTCATGAGTAGCTTGCTTTCCCTTCTTCCGTAGTTCCATCATGATGCGTTCAGCCAAAGGTGTGTCCGAAAAAGTAAACTCGTACACTTTATCTTCTGTTATCAGGCTATCGGGCAAGGCTGACCGGTTGGCGAGCAAAGGCATCGCCCACAATCCGCAAACAAGCGAACATAACCATATTCTCATTTTTCTATGCAAATGCCTTTTCATTATACTATGTTGTTATGATTATCAAAAGTACAACTTATATCTAAAATTAAGGATGCTTTACTTCTTTTTTGGTAATATCTGGGTAAGATTATGAAGATTTGGGAGGGAAATTAATAATCGGGAATGGCAGCTGAAAAAGCGAAAGAGTGTATTCTGAGTAATTCAGTAAATCTATCTTATGTTTGTTAAACGAAACAATCGCTTGCTTGTTTATTTGGCGTTATTTATTCTTGCAGACACATACATTAAATATTAACGTTTAAAATTCCAAATTATGAATTACAAGAAAATGACTTTTAGAGCCTCGATGCTCGGTTTGATAGTTATGTTATTTGCCGGTTTAGTCAGTTGCAGCAGTGATGATGATGACAAAAATATCCCTGTAGAGGAAACTAAAGTTCCAACAACAGGGGCTATTGTTTTTTTGTATGCAGCAACGGAGGATGAACTGTCTATATGCGACATGATTGCGGAGTACACAGATGAGAATGGAGCGACTAAGACAGAAGCTATCACTGCTACAAAATGGAAAAAACAAATCAATTTTAGTAGTTTGCCTGCCAAAGGATTGATTTCCATCAAACGTACGTTAAAAGCAAATGTGGAATTAGAGAAGAAGTCTTATCAATTTAGTAGTCATTCGCTATTAATCACAGTCGCTATCTTTGATCAAAACAAAAAGACTGTTGATTCTGCTACATCTGGTAGTACTAATTCATATTTATCTGTAGGAAAAGACAAAGTAGAAGAATATATCAAAAAAGAGAGTTCTAATACTTATTATTCTTATGTTTTAGATAAGAAAAAGAATGCGCAAGATAGTTATTTCACCATCGAATATCTAAAGCAATAATACATGAGAAGCAGCATCATCACATTAGTCCTTCTTCTATCAATCGGAGTATCTTGGGCTGGAGACCGCAATCGTATCATCGCATTAGGCGTGCGCAACTTCACCTATACTCCGAAAGAGGGAAAGGAAACGGTTGGAAGCGCATTAGGCTCTATTGCGAACGTCTTGATTACTGGGCAGAATACTACACAACAACCACAATACAAGGATGCTGTTAGGGCAGCTATTGTGAGAGGATTGACTTCCGGCTTTCGCACAATCGCTACCGACATGGGGAATATTGGTGAACAAACGAATGCCACTTTTGACTATTATGTGGATGCAACAATAAATAACATTTCCACCACGACTAAAACGGAATCAATAACTACTACCAAGAATGGTGTTAACACATACTATAAAGCCATGGTGGGAATTACCCTGCAATTCAAAGATTCACAAACCGAGGAAGTGATAGCTAGTCCGATGTTTAAGATTTCCGACGTAGATGTTGCATGGATAGAAACAGAGGAAAGTGCGATTACCTCTACTTTGCGCAAGTTGTCAGCTTACGTAGGAGGATATTGTAATCGCAAGTATCCAATCTATGGCACAATATTGGAAAGTGCCCGACAAAGCAAAGACAAGCAAAAAGAGGTGTATATCGACCTCGGAACTAATTTAGGCGCATACAAAGGACTTCATCTAACTGCCTACACTGTAAAAACGATTGCAGGGAAAGAAGCTAAGACTCAAGTAGGCAAGTTGAAGATAATGGATGTACAAGGCGAGGATATAAGCTTTTGCAAGATACAAAGCGGCGGCAAGGAAATCAAAAACATACTTGACAAGGGAGAAACTATCTTCGTGAAAAGTACAGAGTAATAACAATAAGTTGATGCCAAATCTTCCAAATCGGTTCTTCGATAAATTTTTAATAAAAAAAACAAGATTATGACAATGAACATGAGGTTTTTCATTATTGCAGCAGCGGCAACGCTATTGGCTGCGTGTACACAAGAGAACGAGGTACAGAACAATCCGGTGGAAGCACGAATCACGGCAGGCGTGAGCGGGCCGAAGACCCGTGCTGTGGACAACGGGTGGAACGCCGACCGAATCGGCGTGATGGTGGTGGATGCCCCTGGCACGACCACGACCATGGGCGGCAAGTACAAGAACGTGGGATACGCGACCACGAGTACCGGCACCAACGCGGACTTCACCCCGATGACGCGGGTGGCGGCATCTTCTTCGAGGATGCTTTCCTCGAGTTTACTTTTGCCGCCTACGCGCCTTACGCATCGGGCGCAAACGCCTCCACTGCCTGGTACAGACGGGAAGATTACGGTAAATACAAGCAACCAGCCCACGACCACGGAACAGGAGAAGGTGGACTACATCCATGCCACGGGAGCCAAGGCCGATAAAGACAGCCCGACCGTCAGCTTCACGGACAACACCGCCGCGGGCGGCAGCGACTGCTCCTTCAAGCACAAGATGGCCCGTCTTATCCTCAAGGTGCAGGTGTCGAACACCGACGGTTTCGACGACACTGCCGTGCTGGAATTCGCCGACTACAAGCTGGGCGGCCTGGTTCACGAGGAACGTTCGATGTGAAGACCGGTACCGCCGCGACCGCGGGCAGCGTTGTGAGCGACTGGATGTTACGCCAGTGCACCGGTGCCCCGAAGACGGCCACGGACAAGTGCGTGGCAACCTTTGACGCCGCCACGGGCGTGATGACTTTCACCATGATCCTGCTCCCGCAGACACTCGCCAACGCTTTGGTGCTTGAGATATCTCCCGATGACGAGGAATACCAGAGCTACTCCAACAAGGACATGATCAAACCCGCGTTGGAGGCCGGTTATTCTTATACCTACACCATCACGGTGAAGAAGACGGGGCTGACCCTTAGCGGAAGCACCATCGAAAACTGGAACGACGGTGGTAGCCATTCGGGTGATGCAAAAATGTAGTGTGTCTGAAAGCCACTGCCGTGCATCAGGCGTAAGCACGGAGCACGCCATATATAATAAATGGTGCCACCGCCCGCGTTGCAACGGGCGGTGGCACAAAACGAAATAAATAAAGACAATATGAAAATAATAAGGAACATAGCGAGAAGGCCGTGGCCGCGCATCGGCGGCTGGTTGCCGGTTATGATGCTCATCTGTGGGGTGCTCGCTTCCTGTAGCAGTGAGGATGAAAGCACCGCGCCCCTGCCCGACGGCAAGTACCCGCTGCAACTGACGGCGGAGGTGGCGCAGCCGCAGACCCGCGCCGGAGGTAAGGATGCGTGGACGGGCGGCGAGGAGATTAGAGTGTCACTGGAAGGCGTGTTTGGTAACAAAACATACGTGATGGACGCATCGGGCAATGCAAGCCCGAAGGATGCCGATAATGCCTTCTATTGGAAGAACACCGATGAAGCCCGCGTCAGTGCATGGACCCCGGACATAGAATCGGAAACGGATATTTCCGACCAAAGTGGCGGGTACGCCGCTTTCGATGTCCTGTACGCCAGTGCCATAGGGCGTTATGACCAAGCCATAAATCTCCGTTTCATCCACCGCATGGCGAAAATCGAAGTAATTCTCAAAGCTGGCGAAGGCATTACGGAAGAGGAGTTGGAGGGTGCGACCGTCACCATTTTCGGAGACCCGCTAACGCACTCAACCGCCGGCTTGGTATCACCGGGTGACCAATCGGACGGCGAGATAAAGCCCTATTACGATGCCGCAACGAAGAAATACGAGGCGTTAGTGCCGCCGCAGGATATGACGGGCAAGCCGCTCATCCGAATCAGCATAGGCAGCAATGACTTTACCTACACTCCCGAAACAGAAGCTGCCGGCAAATTTGGGTTTTTCGGTGGCAAGCGGTATGCCTACACCATCACCGTGAAAGCAAGCGGAATAGACGTGCAGGCGGTGACCGGTGGCACGTGGGTTGCATGTGGCGAGGAGAACGTCACCTCCAAAAAGGTAAAGCAAAGTTTCACAGCTGACGAACTTAAAATCGGCGACTACTTCTATTCCGACGGGACTTGGAGCGACGGCGGCCTGCGCAAAATCTATACTGACGGCAGTATGAAGATAGCAAGCCCCAAGCCTGCTCCCGTACTCCAAACAAAAAGTGAAATAGAAAGAAGAGTCATCGGTATCGTTTTCCAGACGGACCCGAGCCGTATCGGCACTGCCGAAAAGTCCAAATTGGGCGAAGGGAATGTGCATGGCCTTGTAATGGCCTTAAAGAACACCGCAACAGATATCCAATGGAGCCATGAAGAGAATAATTTGGAAGACGTGAAAGACTGCTGGTCCAAGTCTGAAATCTACTCTGACATCAGCGGTCTGCACAATTACACCAAGATTCTTGACCATGCAAATAGTATCGGTGGAATTGAGGCATATCCGGCCTTCGAAGCCGTCGAGAAATGGAATGATATGTACAGTATAAATGAATACCGCCCACCTCGTAATACCACAGGCTGGTTTATTCCTTCCTCCGGTCAGTGGTGGGACATCCTTCAGAATCTGGGCGGTTGTCCGGCTATGGCGGATAAAGGTCAGCAAACCTCGTCGGATTCCGGTGATTTCCGTTGGCTAGGTCAAGGCGATGTTCCAGCTGCCTTGAATGCTTGGATGAATAAAATTGCAGCCGACAGCAAGAATGATTTTACCACCGGTGACCGTTTTTGGTCGTCATCGGAGTTAAATCAGTTCCGCGCACGGAACTGGAACGTGTACTCCTCTGATTACGTGTGCTGCGACTTTGTCTATAAGAAATGGAGTAACGCTGTCCGTCCCGTCCTTGCTTTCTGAACTATTTGCCTATTTAGTCCTTTAAGAATATGAAGATACAAAACATATACCACCTCTTGCAAGCTGCGTTGCTCCTGCTGCTTGTATCCTGCACGCAAGAAGAGTTCCCTGCCGTGCAAGACAAGGCGCAGCAACTGACAATCTCCGTTACCGATGGCGGATATACATCGGCTGTTGAGAATATGAAAACCCGTGTCGAGACCCGTGCCGTGGAGAACGGCTACACCACCGAGTTCACCGAAGGCGATGCCTGCGGATTCTACATGGTGCGCGGCGGAAAGCCGGTTTATTCAAACGTGAAGCTGACAGCCGAAAAGGATGCCGCCACGGGCGGCATCATGTGGAAAACCGACGGTACGACGCTTGCCGCCGGAATGGATGGAGAGAGCTACTACCTCTACTATCCTTATCAGGCGGACATGGCGGGCAAGACTGCCACACCTGCGAGGGGGCGGTCATGACCGATGCCGAGTTCTTCAAGCCGCTCATTGATGGCTGGCAACCCGGGGACGACCAGAGCACCCATGCCGCTTACACCGCCTCCGACCTGATGACAGCCGGAGGCTCAACGACAGGGACGGGCAACACCATCCACCTCTCTTTCGCCATGAAACACCGCATGGCGTTGGCCGTCATCGAGATGCCGAAGACCGTTTACAAGTTTATCGACGCGAATGTTCCCGACTACACCGTGGGGGCAGAAGCTACGTTCACAGGCACCGCCAAGCCGCTGCGCATGGCTGACGGCACTTACCGCTACTTGGTGCACTCGTCCATGCCGACTATCGAGGGATGTTATGACGGGGGGAACAGGGAGTTTACCATCACCACGTCCGCGTCCCATCCTGTCGTAGGGGAATACAAGAGATACAAGGTGGACGGTGCGCAGGCTATGGAAAAGAATTATAACTTGCAGATGGGCGACTACCTGTGCAAGAATTCCGATGGTAATTGGTATATTATCCCCGGTGAGGAAATGCCGAATGAGGAGTGCATCGCCATCGTGTTCCATGCCGGTCATCACGAAAACGATGCCTCCGATTACTCCGCCACCGGTATCGGTCAGCAGAAGTGCCACGGCTATGCCATTGCCTTGCAGGATGCCACAAACGGTTATTGTCAGTGGGGCGTTTACGGAACCGAGTTGGGTTGCTGCCCCACGGATGGAAGCGGAAACATACAGAACAATTACTCTACACCTGACATCGACTGGAGCGGCTACGCCTGGACACAGAAAATCATCGCCGCTGCCGGAGGTACGGGCAACTTGAATGCCGCCGAAGATTCCGGTTATCCTGCCACCTACTATGCCGTTGTGGATTATGCGAGCAAAGTCCCGTCCCCTGCCAATAGCAGCGGTTGGTTTCTTCCTTCTATCGGTCAGATGTGGAATGTTTATCAAAACCGTACTTCTTTGTTTGACGGCAAGACAGTGGTATCAGGCTTAAAGTCCGATTGGTACTGGTCCTCCTCGGAGTACTACTACTATCCGGCGTTCAACGCTCTTTATGTGCTTGTGGGCTACGGCCTCGTGGGCAGCAACGATAAGAGCAACAGAAGTAGCTACGTGCGTCCGGTCTTGGCTTTCTGACCTATTTACCTATTCAATCTATTTATCTATTTGCGGCGTAGCCGCTCATTTAAAAGATGGAATACCCGCGAAGCGGGTCGGAAAAATTTTTGAAA
>ENA-OQLB01000304-OQLB01000304.1-human-gut-metagenome-genome-assembly--contig:-NODE-304-length-28866-cov-4.611817_pt1 | contig 28866 bp, 30 predicted proteins | sample MGYA00242656_ERZ504813 | MGnify/ENA primary metagenome ERZ504813 (study PRJEB26092, sample SAMD00036388) | human gut metagenome | host: Homo sapiens | study: EMG produced TPA metagenomics assembly of... | reverse complement strand
GCTTTTTTCTCCACATTGCTGCAAGAGAAGAGCGTGCAACAGAGGCACGCAAGGAAGGTTGCTTTCTTCATAATTTCATTCTTGATTATTAACATGGGGACAAAATAAAAATAATATCCGTATCTTTGCAGTCTTTTAATGTGATAATGTGCCATTATATATGATTGAATTGACAACAGAAGAGCTGAAACAGCGTTTCAGTGACAATATATTCGGACGGATTTCCGAGACGGCAGATGAACTGGGACTGGAATGTTACGTGGTCGGCGGCTACGTGCGCGACATTTTCCTGCAACGCCCTTCCAAAGATATTGATGTGGTAGTGGTGGGCAGCGGCATTGCAATGGCGGAGGCGCTTGCCAAACGCTTGGGGCGTGGTGCACACCTTTCTGTTTTCAAGAATTTCGGTACGGCGCAACTGAAGTGTCATGGTACGGAAGTGGAGTTTTGTGGGCGCCCGCAAGGAGTCCTACACGCACGATTCGCGCAAGCCGGTTGTGGAAGACGGTTCGTTGGAGGACGACCAGAACCGCCGGGACTTCACTATCAATGCCTTGGCGGTCTGCCTCAACAGGCAGCGTTATGGAGAGCTGGTGGATCCTTTCGGAGGAATGGAGGACATGCGTGAAAAAACCATTCGCACGCCGCTCGATCCGGACATTACTTTCAGTGACGACCCCTTGCGTATGATGCGTTGCATCCGCTTTGCCACCCAACTGAATTTCTATATCGACGATGACACCTTCGAGTCTTTGTGCCGCAACAAGGAGCGCATCTCTATCATATCCAAGGAGCGCATTGCGGATGAGCTGAACAAGATATTGCTATCTCCCGTCCCGTCCAAAGGGCTGATAGACTTGGACCGTTCCGGACTGTTGCAGCTCATCTTCCCGGAGCTGGTTGCCTTGCAAGCGTTGAAACCCGTAACGGCAGGCGCATAAGGATAATTTCTACCATACGCTCGAAGTGCTCGATAATATAAGTAAGAAGACCGACAACCTATGGCTTCGTTGGGCAGCCCTGCTTCACGACATTGCCAAGCCGGTAACCAAGCGTTGGGAGCCTCGTGCCGGGTGGACGTTCCACAACCACAACTTCATTGGTGAGAAGATGATTCCTGAGATTTTTCGCAGGATGAAGCTCCCGATGAATGAGAAAATGAAGTATGTACAGAAGCTCGTGAGCCTGCACATGCGTCCCATTGTGATAGCCGATGATGTGGTGACGGACTCGGCTGTACGCCGCCTTTTGTTTGAGGCGGGCGATGACATAGACGACCTTATGACCCTGTGCGAGGCCGATATCACTTCCAAGAACATGGAGCGTAAGCAACGCTTCCTGAACAACTTCCAACTGGTGCGCCAGAAGCTGAAGGACTTGGAGGAGCGCGACCGCATCCGTAACTTCCAGCCCCTGTCAGCGGTGAGGAGATTATGAAAACATTCAATCTGCCGCCCTGCCGGCAAGTGGGCGCATTGAAAAGCGCTATCAAGGATGCCATATTGGACGGCGTCATTCCCAATGACTACGAGGCTGCACGCGCATTTATGCTGCAACGGGCGGAAAAGATGGGACTGAAATAGGGGTTTGACATGTTTTTTCTTAATGTGGCGCTTCGAAAAATAGGGGGGGATAATAGGAGGCTCTGAGGAATAAGTCGGAGGAAGAGAATTTGGGGATGTGGACTTATTAACTTGATTTTTAATTGGTTATAGAGAAGTATCACTTTGGCTTTTCAAAGGCTTAGGGTTCATTTAGGGTTCATTTCCCTTATGACCCCCATTCCCCCCTGAAAATAGGCCTAAAAATACATGAGATGACTTGTTTTTTTACTATGCTCCTGTCTGGCTTTCTTTGGCATATATCCTGCAAACAGACTAACAGATGTTCCTTTCAGTCGGTGCTGACAGATGTTCCTTTCAGTCAGTGCTGACAGACGTTCCTTTCAGTCAGTGCTGATAGATGTTCCTTTCAGTCGGTGCTGATAAATGCTTTTTTAAACAGCCTGATAAATGTTCCTTTCAATCGGTACTAATGGATATTTCTTTACAACGCAGTAATCCCTTATGGCGGAAACGACTATGAACTGTCAGTTTGTGAAAGCTGTCAATATGCTGTAAATCAGGTGAATACCCCTAAAATGGGTGGTGTTTTAGGGGCTATAAGGAAATGACCCCTAAATGAACCCTAAACAGTAATTTGCCTTTGGTAAAAATAACATACATGTATGTTCCTTTTTCTTTTTTTGCGAATACACAGAATCCGCGCCATGAGATGAAGATATCCGTTTCGTAAGGCGGAAGCATTCACCCTGCGGGACGGAAATATTCGTCCCGTAAGGCAGAAATATTCATCTCGCGGGATAAACAATCGCCTCGTGAGATGAAACAGGACATCTCACGAGACGAAAATGCATATCTTCCGGTTCTCCGGTTGATGAGGGAAAACGTCCTTACTCTTCGGCTTGGAACTTTCTGCTCACCTTCATCAGGTTGGTGGAGTAGGTCACTATATTCTGCGCTTCCTGTATCATTGTCAGGTATACCATGCTGACTTTGATGCTTCCGGACTGGCTCTGGATGCGTTGCAGCTCTTCACGTTTCAGGTGGGCGAGTTGTCCGTTCAGCTCGTTTGCCCTGCGCACTTCTTCTTCGAAGTCGCTGTAATCGTTATGCTCCAGCTTATGGCGGCATACTTGCAACAGATAGACGATGTCTTCCGTTACGTCGGCAAACTCGCCTTTCTGCACTGCATCCAGCGGCTTGAAGTTATTGTCGATATGTTCCAGACATGGTTCGCACAGGCGTCCTACACTATAAATCAGCTCACTGGCAAAGTCGTTTCCCTGATAGTAATAGAGCCTTTTTCGAGCACCGTATTGTTGTCCAGACGACACATGGCGAGCGTGCCGGTACGCTTCATCTGTTTGATCAGTTGCTTCTCGAACTTCACAGCACCCATTGCCCGGCGCAGTCCGCGCAGGTTCTCGTGCAGGAAGGCGGTGACGGTGCGTTCGAAGTTGTCTTCCGTAAACTCCAGTATCTTGCACAGCTCCTCGCGGGTGTGGCGACGCAAGAGTTCCAGAATCTCCATGTTGTCTGTGCTTTGCATCAGTTGCTTGATAGTGGCGTTGCCTTTTCTTTCTCCTTGCGTTTCTTGTACATCACTTGGCTGCGTATCAGCATGAACACCGCCAAGCCGATCAGTGCGATAATGGCGACTGTGCCGCCGAAATAGATGATCATGGCCACGAAGAAACAGATTGTGAATGCAGCTCCGGCAGTGATGAACCAGCCGCCGATGACGCTCAGTACGCCGGTGATGCGGAATACGGCGGAGTCGCGTCCCCAAGCGCGGTCGGCAAGGGAGGTACCCATGGCCACCATGAAGGTGACGTAGGTTGTGGAGAGGGGAAGTTTCAGGGAAGTACCGAGGGCAATCAGCAAGCCGGCGAGTACAAGGTTGACGGAGCGCGTACCAAGTCGAACGCTGCGCCGTCGGCAATGATGGCTTCGTCCTTCCGGAAGCGGGTTTCTATCCAGCGTTTGCTGCTTTCGGGCATCGTTTTGGACAGCCCGTTGGCTATTGTCATGCTGAAGCGTACCAGTGTACGTGCTATGGGGGTGCTGCCGAAGCTTTCTTCGCCTTCATCCTGACGGGAGAGGTCGACGGAAGTCTTGATTACGTTATGGGCCTTCTTGGAGGTGCACAGCGAGTAGACCATGATGACTCCCGCACCGATAAGGAAGTACCAGGCGTTTTGGCCGGACCCAGCAACGAGTCCATGAGGAAGCCGTCGGGACCTGCGGCGGCGCCGTTGGTGGTGTAGTCGATGAAAGAGGAGTAGCCGGCAAGGGGCACACCGATGAAGTTCACCAAGTCGTTACCCGCAAAGGCGAGGGCAAGGGCAAAGGTTCCCAGAAGCACCACGACCTTGAACACGTTGACCTTCCGCCAGTGTAGCACCTGCATCAACAGGGTGAAGAACACAAAGAAACAACCGATCAGCAGGGTGGTGTTATCTTGTATCCACTGCTTGTTTTCCGGGGTCATGAATGAACTGTCTTTCAGCCTTTTATCAGCATGAAATAGATAATGGAGGTTGCTGCGATGCCGCCGAAGATGCCGATGCTGTACTTCATCTTCTTGGTGTAGTTGAAGGTGAACACCACACGCGCCAGCCATTGCACCAGCATACCGAAGAAGAAGGCAATGGCTACGGAAAGGAAAATACCCATGATGACGGACAGGGCTTTGTCCGTATTGATGAGGTCGCCGAATCCCAGCGTGTCACTGCCATGCACCTTGATGAGCGCCAGGGCGAATGTTCCGCCCAGCAGTTCGAATACCATGGATACGGTGGTGGATGTAGGCATCCCCATTGTGTTGAATACGTCCAGCAGCACTACGTCGGTCAGCATGACGGCCAGTAGGATACACATGATTTCGGCAAAATAGAAATGCTCCGGCTGGTAGATGCCATGCCGGGCGATGTCCATCATGCCGTTGGACAGGGAAGCGCCGATAAAGACGCCGATGCCCGCTATAAACAGTACGGTTTTGAAAGATGCTGCTTTGGCTCCGACAGCAGACTGAAGAAAGTTTACTGCATCATTGCTGACACCCACGACGAGGTCGAAAACCGCGAGGACGAACAGGAAGATGACAATGCATAGATAGATAGTTTCCATAAGATGTATTTTATTTCTGGCTGCAAAGGAACGTTATTTGTGTTGCAGGGAAATGTCATACATGTTACAGAAATGTTACAAGAAACTTTTCGCTCTCCGTTTTCAACCCTTCAGGTATTCGTAGAAAGTATATTGCGAACGTATCTTTTCTTTTTGCGGACGTGCCGATTTCCAGCGGTTGCGCAGGTGGTCGTCCACAAAGCATGCCTTGCGCTTGTCCGACAGTTGGATGGAAAGCATGTCCGACAGCTCGCGCTTCAGGTCCGGGTCCAGAATGGGGGTTACGGCTTCAATGCGGCGGTACAGGTTGCGGCGCATCCAGTCGGGCGAGCCGAGAAACAGTTTCGGCTTTCCGCCGTTGCCGAAGTACCACACGCGGGCATGTTCGAGGAAGGTGTCCACAATGCGTGTGACGCGGATGTTACGGCTGTATTTCCGTCCGGGGATGAGGCAGCAGATGCCTCGTACGATGAGGTCTATCTTCACCCCGGCTTGTGATGCTCATACAGCCGTTCTATCATGGCGGGGTCTTGCAGGGCGTTCATTTTGAGTATTATCCTTCCCTGCTTCCCGCTTTTGGCGAGTTCTATCTCATGGTCGATGAGGCGGTTGAGTTCGGGTATCAGGTTGAAGCGCGCCACCAGCAGGCGGTGGAATACGGGATTCTCCTTGCCTTGGAATGTGCGGAAGAGGTTGTGCAGGTCGTTCACAAGTACCGGATTGCAGGTGAACAACCCGCAGTCGGCATAGAGGGTGGCGGTTTTCTCGTTGAAGTTTCCGGTGCTTATATAGGCGTAGCTGGGCAGTTTGTGTCCCTGCTTGTCGCGGCGCAGCACGAGCGCCACTTTGGCATGCACCTTCAGTCCTGGCAGGCTGAACAGGATGTTGATGCCGGCGGCTTTCATCATCTCGCGGTTGCCAGGTTGTTCTCTTCATCGAAACGGGCTTTCAGTTCTACGAAGACAGTCACTTTCTTGCCGTTCTGTGCGGCGGCTATCAAGGTGTTGATGACGGCGGAGTTTTCGGCAACGCGGTATTGGGTCACCATGATCTCGCGGACGGTAGGCTCGTGCACTGCTTCGTACAGGAAATGGATGAAGTGTTCGAAAGAGTGGTAGGGGTAATGCAACAGCAGGTCTTTCTTCTCCACATAGCGGAAGATGGATTCACGCTCGTCCAGACAGGCCAGTTTCATGGGCTGTGGCTTGCGGATGGGGCGTACGGCATTGTTCGGGTTGGGCAGGTGGCGCAGGTCTTCCATGTTGAGGTGCTTGTCGCCCGGAACCAGTTCTTGGCGGTTGATGCGGAAGGCGTCTACCAGAAAGTCCAGAAAGTCATCCGGCATGGCGCGGTCGTACACAAAACGGCAGACGGCTCCTATCTTGCGCTTCTTTACCTTTGTCTTTACCTGCTCTATGATCTCGGAGGTATTGGCCGATTCGTCTATCAGTATGTCCGCATCCCGCGAGATCTTGATGCAATAGCTGCTGTCCACGTCATAGCCGGGGAAAATCGTGTCGATATTGGCTTTGATAATGTCCTCGATGAACATCAGATAGTAGTTCTTGTCCTGTTTGGGAAGCTCGATGAAACGGGGCACCTTGCTGTAAGGCAGCTTCATCACGAAATATTGCGTATGGTCGGGGTCGCCCGGCAAAGTGCCTTTGGAATGCAGGCGTACGGCAAGGTAAAGGCGGTTGTCGCGCAGGAAGGAGATGACCTTGTCCTTGCTCACCGGTACGGGCGAGAGATACGGGAAAATCTCTTCGCGGAAGAAGCGTCTCAGGAACTCTTTATGGAAAGGCTCCACGTTGCGGCTCTGGTAGAAAATTATGTGATGTTGCCGCAGTGCGGGCAGTATCTTCTGTTCGTAGATGCGGATGCGTTCTTCCAGTTGGCGGTTCACCTCTTCGTTGATTTCGGTTACCAGCTGTATGGCGGACTGCACGCTCTCCTCGTCGCTATGCGCGGCGCCGGTGGCAATGGCCTTGTGGTCGGCCACGCGTATCTTGTAGAACTCTTCCAGGTTGGACGAGTATATGGATATGAAGTTGATGCGCTCGTACAGCGGCAGCGTGTCGTCCTCTGCCTCCAGCAGCACCCGGTAGTTGAATGACAGCCAGCTGATGTCGCGTTTGAAATATCTGCTTTCCATATAAGATTAGGTTTATTTTCCAAATATAGCTACCTTTGCACATATAAACAAAGGAAAAATGACAAAAGTTGGTTTACTGTCGGATACGCACGGATATTGGGATGAGAAGTACCTGCAATACTTTGAGTCGTGCGATGAAATATGGCATGCCGGTGATATAGGAACATTGGAAGTGGCGCAGAAGCTGGCGGCGTTCCGGCCGTTTCGTGCGGTATATGGCAATATAGACGGGCAGGACTTGCGCAAGCTCTATCCGCAAGTGCTCCGTTTTACGGTGGACGGCGCGGAAGTGCTGATGAAACACATAGGGGGCTATCCCGGCAAGTACGATCCGTCCGTACAGGGGAGCATCATGGTGCGCCCGCCCAAGCTGTTTGTCAGCGGCCATTCGCATATACTGAAGGTGAAGTTCGACAAGACATTGGGCATGCTCCATATCAATCCGGGCGCAGCCGGCATCTACGGCTTCCACAAGGTGCGCACTATGGTGCGTTTCACCATTGACGGCGGTGTGTTTAAGGACCTTGAAGTGATAGAGCTTGCCGGTTAGGGATTTATTAAAACAAGTATTGATACATTGGGAAAATAAGCATTGCCGTTAAGAACTTTGTCAATTAAAAACCTTATCTTTGTGAAGTAATAAATAATTTATTATGAAAGGAATACAGAATACTACAACGAGTAATTTTGGCTCACTGATTGGTAATGGCCGCAGGTATATAGTACCTAAATTTCAAAGAGATTACTCTTGGGATAGTGAGCAGTGGGATGATTTATGGGTTGATATTGATAAGATGATATCCGAAAACGGAGATCACTATATGGGGTATTTAGTGTTACAAACTACAAACAATAAGGAATATCTCATCATTGATGGGCAACAACGTTTCACCACGATTACTCTTATTATTCTTGCCGCTATTAAATCAATACAGAAACTTATAGATAGAGGAGAGGATGTAGAAGAAAATGAGAAACGAAAGCAAAGTCTGCTCAATACATATATTGGCAATATAGATCCGGTTACTTTGGAATATGACAACCTTCTTGTATTGAATAGAAATAATAACGGGTATTACAAAGAATACATAGTGAAGCTTGGAGAGCTTAGAACAAGAAATACCTCATCAACTGAAAAATTGATGAAGCGATGTTTTGAATGGTATGAACGTGAACTGAACAGTAAGTTTAACAGCGGAAGGGAATATGCACAATTCATTACTACTCTTGTAGATAATTTGTTTTTTACAATTATCACAGTGAACGATGAGATGAATGCATTTAGGGTATTTGAGACGTTGAATGCCCGAGGTGTTCAGTTATCTTCATCCGATTTACTGAAAAACTATTTGTTTTCTTTGGTAGATAGCAATGCGCAACACCCGGGACGGATAGATACCTTGAAGATAAATGGTCTGTACTTACAAGAAATATAAGAGCTGAGAAGCTTCCTGATTTTGTACGCTATTATTGGAATTCTAAAAATAAAACGGTCAGGGCAAATGAGTTGTTTAAAGCTATTCGAGATGATATAAGAACTGATATACAGGTCTTTGAAATCATCAACGAGATGATTGTTTATAGTGATATTTACATGGCGTTAAAGAATCATGATGATGAATATTGGGAAGGAAATCAAATCATCTGTCACCAAATCGAACTTTTGAATATGTTTGGTTTGAAGCAACCTTATTCTTTGCTGATGGCTGCGAAGGTCAACTTACCGGAAAATCTGTTTATTGAAGTATTGAAAGATGTTACGATTTTAGGCTTTAGATATAATGTTATCTGTGGTAAAAATCCGAATGACATTGAACGGGTGTTTAATGAAATTGCTATCAAAATAACCAGAGAAAAGATCTATCCTAAAGCTTTGCTGAAGAAAGTCTATGTTGATGATCAGGAGTTTGTCGGTATGTTCAATACTAAAAGTATGGTCAATAACTCTCGCAATAATAAAATCATTAAATATATATTGGGAAAATTGAATAAACATAATGGCGGCCAGCGGGAAGTTGATTTATATAGTGAGACGGACACCATAGAACATATCTTACCGCAAAATCCGGACGACAACTGGCAGATTGATGAAGACACTGCCGAACAGTTAGTGTATAGATTGGGAAATCAATGCCTACTTGAAAAAAGTTTAAATAAGAATTTAGGTAATTCCGAATATAGTGTAAAGAAAGAGATCTATAAAGAATCGTCTTTCAAAGATACCAAAGACATTGCTGAAAATTATGACCGGTGGGATAAAAATGCAATTAATAGCCGTCAAAGTAAAATGGGAAGAACTGCCAAAGCCATTTGGAAAATAGATTTTTAGTTTTCAATTTGGGCAGGTCTTATTTTTTTTAGATATTTGCACTCTGAATAGCAACGAGAGCCGTGGGGCATTGTCCTCCTTCTTATTTTATTCTACATTTGAAGTCAATCCAATAAAGAACTGAAATATGAAAGGAATTATTCTTGCAGGTGGCAGCGCCACTCGTCTCTATCCATTGTCCAAGCTATCTCCAAGCAGATTATGCCGGTCTACGACAAGCCCATGATCTATTATCCTCTCTCCACACTGATGTTGGCAGGCATACGTGAAGTGCTGATTATCTCCACTCCGCGCGATTTGCCCATGTTTCGTGACCTGTTGGGAACGGGCGAGGAGCTCGGCATGTCTTTCTCTTATAAGGTACAGGAGAAACCGAATGGACTGGCACAGGCCTTTGTGCTCGGAGCGGAATTCCTGAATGGTGAGCCGGGATGCCTTATCTTGGGCGACAACATGTTCTATGGACAGGGATTCTCTGCAATGCTGAAACGTGCCGCTTCTATCGAGAAAGGTGCGTGCATCTTCGGCTATTATGTGAAAGACCCGCGTGCATACGGGGTGGTGGAGTTCGATGCCGACGGAAAGGCCGTTTCGTTGGAAGAAAAACCTGCACAGCCCAAAAGCAATTATGCCGTTCCGGGACTATACTTCTACGACTCCACTGTGACGGAAAAGGCCGCAGCCCTGAAACCGTCGGCCCGCGGTGAATATGAGATTACCGACCTTAACCGCCTTTATCTGCAAGAAGGCACGCTGAAAGTGGAACTTTTCGGTCGTGGCTTTGCCTGGCTCGACACCGGCAATTGCGACAGCCTGCTCGAAGCAAGCAACTTCGTTGCCACCATACAGAACCGCCAGGGATTCCGCGTGAGCTGCATCGAGGAGATAGCATGGCGCAAGGGATGGATTGATCTTGACCAGCTCTATTATCTGGGCGAACAACTGGGCAAAACGGAATATGGCAAATATCTGATGGAACTTGCCGACTCGTACCGTTGATGTAACGACCGCCTTTAAACTCATACATAACTTATAACTTATAATTCATGATTGCATGAAAACTTATCTTGTAACCGGTGCTGCCGGATTTATCGGAGCCAACTATATAAAATATATTCTGGCAAAGCATGATGATATAAAAGTGGTGATACTGGATGCCCTGACCTATGCCGGAAATCTGGGCACGATTGCCAAAGATATTGACGAGGAACGTTGCTTCTTTGTCAAAGGTGATATCTGTGACCGTATTCTTGCCGACGAGCTGTTTGCCAAATACAAATTCGACTATGTGGTGAACTTTGCCGCTGAAAGCCATGTGGACCGCAGCATCGAGAATCCGCAACTCTTCCTGATGACGAATATTCTGGGTACTCAGAACCTGCTTGACGCCGCCCGTCGTGCATGGGTGACGGGTAAGGACGAACAGGGTTATCCCACATGGCGCAAGGGAGTGCGCTATCATCAGGTGTCTACGGATGAAGTTTACGGCTCGTTGGGCGCCGAAGGTTTCTTTACGGAGAACACCCCGCTTTGCCCGCATAGCCCGTACAGCGCTTCCAAGACAAGTGCCGATATGGTGGTAATGGCATACCATGACACTTATAGGATGCCGGTCACCATTACCCGCTGTTCCAACAACTATGGCCCGTACCACTTCCCGGAGAAGCTGATACCGCTGATCATAAAGAATATCCTTGAAGGCAAGCCGCTTCCGGTGTATGGTGACGGCAGCAATGTGCGCGATTGGCTGTATGTGGAAGACCATTGCAAAGCCATTGACCTTGTGGTGCGCAAAGGGGTGGAAGGCGAAGTGTATAATGTGGGCGGCCACAACGAAAAGACCAATCTGGAGATTGTGAAGCTGACCATCGCCACTATCCGCCGCCTGATGGAAGAAAAACCGGAGTATCGCGCAGTCCTGAAAAAGCAGGTCAAGGGCGACGACGGACAGATTGACATCAGTTGGATAAACGAAGGCCTGATAACGTTCGTGAAAGACCGTCTCGGCCACGACCAACGTTATGCCATAGACCCCGCCAAGATAACGGAGGCTTTAGGCTGGTATCCCGAAACGAAGTTTGAAACGGGCATCGTCAAGACCATCGAGTGGTATTTGAATAATCAGGACTGGGTGGAAGAAGTGACCAGCGGCGATTACCAGAAATATTATGAAAGGATGTACGGGAAGAAATAAACCGTCCCTTTCCTTTTAAGCCTGCATCAGTGCAGCGCTTAGTAAGAGTCCGAAGAACAGCATATTACGTGAAGTCTCACCTAATATGCTGTTTAGTTTTCGACCGTTCCGTATGGCTGCCATTTTGCGCCACGTCAGCACGTGCAAGTACAGGTAGATGCAGGGAGCCCAAATGAAGCAAGCGGTTCTATCTTGCCGGCATGTACAAACCATAGGCTGAGCAAGACGGCCGACACGCCCAATCCGAGGTACAGGTAACGCCCGAAGGGCTCGCCGAAGCGGACAACCAGCGTGCGTTTGCCGCTAAGGGCATCTTGTTCGCGGTCGCGGTAGTTGTTCACCACCAATAAGGTGTCTATCACCAGTCCGCAGATGAGTGAGGCTATCCACACGTCGGCGGTAATGGCGTGGGCTTGCACATAGTAGGTTCCGCCTACGGGGATGAATCCGAAGAAGACCAGCACGAGCAGATCTCCCCAACCCCGGTAGGAGAGGACGGTGGTATATAAGAAGGCGAATATCACGCAGAGTAGCCCAAGCAATATCAGTTCCCAGCCGCCATGAGGCAGTTGTCCCCAGCATTGGCGCAGCAGTGTGCAGCTATGAGGCAGGAGAAAACCAGCATCCCCATTATGCCCCGTTTCATGGCTATGGGGGTGATCCAGCCTTGTGCACAGGCGCGTTCCGGGCCGAGACGGTCGGTACGGTCGCTGCCTTTCAGGTAATCGTAGAGGTCGTTGATGAAGTTGGCTGCGATTTGCATGCCGCAGGCAAACAGTGCGCACAGCAGCGCCGGTATCAGGTCGGACTTGCCGTCGGCAAAAGCCAGTGCGGAGCCTATCAATACCGGGATGATTGCTCCGGTCAGGGTCTTGGGACGGGCGGCAAGCACCCATGCGTGGAATGAATTGGTTGTTATTGCTTTCATGTCGGATTTTTAGAAAGTTATAGTACAAAGATAAGGAAAGGAATTATTATCTTTGTACTGCTGTCAAGGTAAAATTTATTATTTCATTAAACAATAAAGAAAGGCTTATGTGTCAAGCGCTGTTTTATAGGGAGTTGAGGAATCTGCTGTGTCTGTCGGCTTTGGTGTTGTTACTCTTTTCCTCGTGCCGGTCTACCCGGCAGTTCGTTTCGCCTCTTCCGGAGGAATATACTGTCCGCATGTCCCGGTCTTCTGCATCCGGATACAAGAATGTGAAACGCGTCAGGCAGTATGAGTTTGCTCATCGTGATGTTCCTGCGGCGTTCAACGGATGCAGGCTGGCTTTTATCTCCGACTTGCATTACAGGAGCCTGCTGAAAAAGGAGGGACTGGAGGACATAACCCGCTTGCTGAACGATTTGCATCCTGACGCCCTGTTGATAGGCGGCGATCTGCATGAGGGGTGCGAGTATGTTCCGGATGTTATTGCTGCGCTGGGAGCGGTGAAAACACCTTTGGGTACTTATGCCGTTCTTGGAAACAACGATTATGAAGCGTGTTATGATGATATCCTGAAGGAAATGGAACGGCAGGGCATACATCTGCTGGAGCATAAGGCGGACACCTTGAGGCGGAATGGCGAACATATCGTGATAGCCGGTGTACGCAATCCTTTCGATATAGGGCAGAACGGACAGTCGCCCACTCTTTCCCTTGCTCCGGAGGACTTCGTTGTTTTGCTGACGCATACTCCCGACTATGCCGAAGATGTGCCCATTACCAATACCGACTTGGTGCTTGCCGGACATACGCATGGCGGGCAGGTGACTGTGTTCGGTTTGTATGCTCCTATCATTCCGTCTCACTACGGACAGCGCTTCCTTACGGGACTGAAGTATAACTCAAGTAACACGCCGATTATCATAACCAACGGCATTGGTACTTCCAACAAGAATGTCCGTCTCTTCGCACCGAGCGAGGTGGTGGTGATCACACTGCTTTCACGCCCATGAGGCGGGTTTATGAAGCAAGAGGAGTGGGGGACGGGGAGAAAGCCATGACTTGTCAGGCATAGGGATTCACGTCAAAATCCTTGTTTTCTTCTGTGACCGATGAATCTACCGCCACTCCCAGTTCTATTTTTCCGGTTTGTGTGGCTTTGATAGTCAGCTTCACCCATTTCTGCGGTTCAAGTGAATTTATTTCGCCTTCTTTCATCACTTTCTTTCCGTTGTAATAACCTGTAATGGTGTATATGAGCTTGTTGCTGGCATTCTCCAATATGTTGAAATAAGCGGAACGGGTACTGAAAGAGGCGTTCTCATCAAATTTCAAAAGCCGTTCTTGACGCCCTTCCCGGTAGAGGGTGACACTATACGGCTCTTCAGGGTTCTTGCCGAAGATGTCTTTGAAGGTTTGATCGTATTCCACATTGACCTTGGCGTTCTGCATGGTGCATATAATGTCTGCGTTGACGGTTTGTGAGGTGACAACGGTTATGTCCTGACTTCCGTAATAACGCGCTTTACCCCAACGGTCATTGGCCGACTCAGCGTCAGTGCTTATGCAGCTTTCTGCTATTATGCTATAAGTACCCGCTTCAAACCTTAAAGGAGTGGATTGGATAATGCTATAAGGCTTTTGACTCAGATAGGTGGTGGTGCCGCTTTTAATGGTAATCAGGTATGTGGAGACATCCGTATCGGTATCCCCTGCACGTGTCGTAGCTACGGATATTTCGGGATTGGTGCCTATGTTCAGGTTGATATATCCATACCCGGTTGCTTCGGGAGCATCGCTGCTGTTGCATGCTGCCAAAAGAAAGAGAAATAAAATGAGAGATAAATATTGTTTCATTGCTAATATAGGGTTATGGGTTATTCGTAAATAAGTTCGACTTCGTCTATAAATAATTCGCTGCCGATAAACATTGGCATTTCATCATCCTTGTCACTATCCTTACGCATATATACATCTTTATTTGTTCCAGATTCAAACATTATTTCATAGTGTGTGGCTTCAACCCTGAAGTTATTGTGATAGTCTATAACTAATTTACATTTTTCGGCTTGATACTTTTTATCGTAAGAAGAAGATACCAGTTGTGCATTTCCTATTATTGTATTATTGTTATAGATATTTATCTTTATAATTGGGCTGTCAGTTTCCTTATATGGGATATATTTATAATAAAAAGCTAATGCTGAGGGTCTTGATTTACAATTCACTTTGTCGGTATAGAGACTGCCGATTGCTACATTTCTGGGACTATCGGGGGCTGTCAGTGATACTCCGGTAATCCCATATCCACTCGTCATTATTTTTGCACAATTATTGGATTTGGAGTTTGTATCAGGGCGTGTTCCTGAACGTGAACTCCAACTATAAATATATCCTGTATTTAGAGGACATTTTGTTTCATTATTAGTCCTCCATGGACTGTTGTTAGGGTTTCTATCTGAATAAAATTCATAAACAGCTCCACGCCCCTTAGAAAAAAGACTTCCACCTCCCCAATTATCATTATCTTTTCCTGCCGTAATTGAATATTCATCTAAACTTCCATTAGGAATATCAATGATAGTTTCTGTTGTAAAAGGCACAATATCAGTTACCATATCTTCCCCTAATGATGCTCTAAGTTTATATGTAGTATTGGGAGCAAGCTCAGTGAAAACAACGTCTCCTTGGTTCCCATTATCTTTTTTCGTTATAGCGGTACTCCAATCAGATGAATTCTCCGGTAGCAACTGGTATATGATACCTTTAGGCGTATCTATTTCTTTTCCATTCTTATCTGTTGCAGTGGCAGGAGTTATATAAAGCCGTTTTGCCCATGCACCTGCCTGTTGGTCTGGTAATGTTAAATTAGGCAGTGATAAGTCGCAATTGATATTATATGCCTTTTGGGCTTGTGCGTTCAATGTGGCTATTGTTTGCTTGACCTCAATTTCCGCTTTGTTCTTTCCTTCCAGTGTCAATGTATATTCTCCCGGCAGCACATACAATGCCTGTCCGTTAGTAACCTCTTTTTTCTCTTCTCCTTTACAGACATAGAATGTGGCACGCCGATAAAGTGGTCTATGATATTGGTAGGTATGTTCGGAATAATGACAGCGTTTGCAAGTTTGGCTGTGACAGTTCCTATTTGGGTGGTCTGCCCTTCGGAGATGGAAACTCGGCAATTCCTTCAAAATAGGGACTATTCCCCATTTGCTGTTTATTGCCGTAGTAGGCACGCAATGTATATGAGGCTACGAAAAGATCTATTCCATTGGCATAATGGTCTATCTTTCCGCTTTCTACTGTGTAGCCGTCCGGATCTATTATTTCTATGGTTAAATCTTCGGGCTGAGGAGTGGGAATTGCAATGGCGCGGGTGTTTGCCTCTTCTGCTTCTATCCTTATTTCTCCTAATACTACCCGGCCTTTCGCTTTGTTCAATTCGTCCTCTTCCCGGCAAGCGGTGAATGTTGCCAGTACAGCGAGTGTTGCCAATATGTAACGTAATATTCTCATATCTTTAATAATCATATTCCAAACTGAATTCATCTATGGTCAACGTGCTCCTGCTCCTCCGGTGAAGTAGTCGCCATATTTGCTTGCCGAGCATACCACTATGAGATGAGTGGGTACGCGGCTGGTTGATTTGTATTGTAAAGTCAGCTCCAGTGGGGTGTAACTGTCCACACTCGTACCGCTGTTGAACTCTGCATAAGCGATGACATGCGGGTCATTCTTGTCGAACAATTTGCGGTCTCTGGGATTGGTCCTGATTTCTACCGGTTTGTCCCAATCGCCTAAAGCTATATATATGGCGCATGTATCCGGCTTGTCCTTATAGGGGAGAAAACGGTTGTAGTCGTCCGTATTCGATTTGGAAGGCAGATAGGTAATAGGTGCTGTGGCATATTTATAGTAGCCTTTCAGCTTTGTGGGGCGTGCCGTAAACTCCTTGCCGAAACTCAAAATGCCATTGGTGCCGTCTGTGCGGACATATTCGCCGATGAACAGGTTGCCGGCGGCAAACTTGCCCACACCGCCCAGCCCGACGAACTTTGAGCCTAACTGTGCAGCCTGTCCTCCGGCAGGTGCACCGCTCCATGTGTCGCTTGTGGGTACAGTGATGCTTTCGCCCAAAGTGGTTGCACCGTCATTTCCGCTGTCCCAGATAGGATTGCCGCCTTCCGCCCATGGTTCCCACACCTTGTTCACCTTGTGCCATTCGTCGAACGAACCGTTGGGAAGCTCTACGGCCGTCCCGGTGGTAAACTCTATTTCTTCACCCTTGTCTTCGCCCGAATAAGCACGACACACATAAGAGGTTCCCGCTTTCAGATGAGGAACGCGTGCCGTAAAGCTTCCGCCATTGGCGGTGATGTAGGAGCATCTACCGGCTGCCATTCCTCTGCATCTTTCTCTTTCAGCTCAAAGCCGTTTTCCATGCCTTCCACGCCTTCCCCATAGAGCCATGCCACATTTACCCAACCGTCTGCCGACTTGGTGACTACGTTGGTCTCTACTTGGAATACGTAGAGCGTCCATTCTTCCATTACAATGAAATCGCGGAAGTTCACCACCACGTTTGCTTTGGCGTAGTTGCCCATTTGCTGCCATTCCAAATAGGGAATGCCGCTGCTCATGTTGACAGTGGAGCCGGTAGGCCCCAGCTTTAGGTCGGTTAGCCGGATGTCTTTCAAACTGCCTTTGGTGCTGATGTTGACTGAGGCGAAATGCTCCTTTTCATCAAATGTAGCAGCGCCCACTTGGTGCTCTACGGTAAACCGCCGTTCAATGGTTTGATTGGCTTTCAAAGTCCATTGGTAGTCCTGATATAATGAGAGGGTCAGCGGATAGGGGTTGCTGAGGTCTATAATCGTATCGTTAGGCAGGCTGCAACGCCCTCCTTCGGTTACGCTGATGCTTTTCACGCGCACTTTCTTCATGTTGACGGTGTCCTCCAGGTTGACCGTTACGGTGCGGTCGTCATTCGAAATGACGGCGCTTCCTATTTGGCCGTCAATTTCAGTGCCGGTAACAAAGAGCTTGATGTACGGATAGGGTACATCGTTCTCGATGCAGGCGCTCAGGAAAGCGGCCATTAGCAAGAAACATCCTAAACGGATCTGTATATAGACTTTCTGATGCATACTCTCAATCTTACAAACAAAGGGTGATACCTATATTGATATTGAACAAATTAATCTTGAAGTTCGCACCGCTGTTGTGGCGCTTGCCGGTTTCTCCCAGATTGTTCTTTTGCGTTTCGCTGCTATATTTAAAGCCGATCACTCCGAAAGAGACTTCGGCAGAAACATTCTGCATGATAAATACGGCTACTCCGGGGTTTATGCCCAAGTGAAGCTCATAGAGCGTGGTTTCTGTACTTTTGAAAGCGTTTTCCGAATCTGTTGCTGCCGCTTCGGCATTTTCTGTGCCACGAGAGAACCGCGTGGTGCCCGTATTGAATGAAAGCGTTGTTTCGTTGAACAGCCCGAAACGTCTGCCGGCATCCAGCCCTACATAGGAACGGTGGAAAAGCCCAAGACTGTAAGTATCTTCCGTATAGCGTATGTCCTTTAGTGAAAAATCAAGGTCGTCCATGTTCAGAGCCAGATTATCCAACTGGGCAACGGTGTGGTTATAGCCCAGCTTGGCACCGATGACGATGTTGTTCCGTACGGCATATCCGATGAACGGCTTCACAGAAACTGTGCGGGCATGGCAATCGAAATCTTTCAGCAAAGAGAACAACAGGCGGCTGTCCTGACTGTCAAAATCCACATAGGATGCCGTAGCTCCGCCAATCCATTTGCCTTTGGGTATGAAACGGTAGTTGATGATGCCGCGGTCGTAACGTCCAATGGCCTTGGTGCGGATTATATCTTCCGGTTTGGCTGTTGTCTTTGGCGCTTGCAGGTAGACTGTATCATGCACAAACACCGTTTCGCGGATCAGTGAATCGCGGCCGCTTATGGAACGGAGCGTATCACCCGTTTGTGTATGTGCGAAACAAATGCTTGCCATGCCACAGAGTACATATGTCAGTATCGTTCGTTTCTTCATCTTTCTTACAAATAAAATGCGATGCCCAAGCCTATGGAAAACAGGTTGATGCGGAAATTCGCGGAATTAAGGGAACGTTCGCCTATATATACTTGGTTCGTCGTTTGCCGGGTTTTGCTAAAGTCGAAACCCAATACGCCTACGCTGACCTCTACTGCCGTATAGTTGTTGATGAATGCAACCATTCCCGGAGCTACGCCGATGTTGAGATCGGTTGAAGTGGAATAGGTACCTGTAACGTCTTCGCCCGTACCGCTGACCACCTTGGACTGGCTGCCACCCATTTGCAGCTGTATGTCGCAATAGAGTCCGAAGCGCTTGCTGTTTCCCAGACTGATGTAGCTGCGCATCATTGCCATAGCTGCATAGGAATGTTTCAACTGGTACATGTCGTCCAGATCGAATTGGTTGTCGTCATCTACATTGATAGTAACTCCGCTCAGCTTGGTGAGTGTGCGGGCATAGCTGAAACGGCCGCCCGCCGCTAAATTGTCTTTGAATGCATAGCACAGCATCGGACTCACCTTAAAGGTATATCCGTCGGAGTTGATGCCCTCTATAATAAGGAAGTTGTAGTTGCTTTCATTGTGTTCCGAATAGGAAATGGAATTTCCCAGAATCCATTGCCCTTTGGGAACAAAGGTCTTCAACTCAATAGACCGTTTAAACTCTTGCGCCTGCATGGCAGCATGAGGCAGTATAAACAGCAGGATACATATATATATAACAGTCCTTTTCACGAGAATATCGGATTATTCATATACCAACTTAAGATCATCGAGCCACATTGTACTGTCTACGCCGCCTGTGAAATAGTCTCCGTATTTGCTGGAGGAAGCTACCAGCACGATACTGGTGGGCTTGGTATCCATGTTGCGATACTCGATGGGAATCTCAAACTCAACCATCCCGTCTCCGGCGGTGGCTTCATCCCACGTCTTTTCACCATAGGCAATGATGTGAATGTCGTTGGGATTGAAGAGCTTGGCGCTGTTGCCGTCTTTGAAATTGGTTTTAACGATGACGGGCCATGTCTCACCGTTGGCTGTCTCGCTACCCAGTTGCCCAAAGCGATGTATATGCACCCTTTGTCCATATCGCCCGCATTGATGTAGCTGCAATTGTTGGTCATGTCGACTGCTTTGGCTCGTAGCGGATGTAACCTTTCAAGGCTACGGGGCGGGAGCTGAAAGGACGTCCCCAACCCAAGACGCCGTTGCCCCTGACACCGGACATTTCCGTAGCTATGTACTTCCCGGCAAACAGGTTGCCTGCTGCGAATTGATACACGCCCATCATGCCGGCTTTCTTGGATTGCAATTTGGCAGAGAAATTTCCGCTGTTTTTATACTCTGTACTGTAAGTTGTGATGTTTATGCTGGCAGTGGCGGAACCATGGTTTCCACTATCCCACCACATGGACTGTCCGGAACCGAAAACAAGCATTGGCGTGCCGTCTGTCCAATATTCAAATCCCGCATTTTCCAATTGGGTGGTTGTTTCGGTAGTGAACTGGCTGATGATTGTTGAGGGCGAAGCTCCTGCCAGCGCCCAGTATTCGTAAGTTGTACCGGGAGCCAGATTCTTGATGTTGGCATAAAGCAGTTTGGAACCGTTTACTCTTTGAGCGGGAACGGTAAATTCGCCCGTTGTACCTTTTATGCGGTATTTAAAGGCCAAAGCCTCTTCCGTCTCTTTTGCCAACGAGGCGCGTATGGTGGCTTTTGTTGCCCATACTTCCGCATCTATTACGTTAGTGGTGACCACTATTGCATCCGATACGATGAAACGGAACACAGAAGAGCGTTGCAACTTATTGTCGTCCGTTGCATTGATTTGTATGTCATATACTCCTTCTTTCTGTGACAGCTTCTGCATGAAGGCCTCCGAAAGCCCTATTTTGGTATTACCTTGACCGGTGTTGACATTGTACTTGGACACAATGTTCACACCGTAGCTGCTGAACAGGCTTTTGTCCTCGGCATTCATGGCCAATATGTCGAATGAATTGACGGGGAGTCCCAAACTTGTGAATTGGTCGCAGCTTACCAGAGCTTTTGTCAGGATGGAAGAGGTGGCTATCCAAAACTCCTGTTCTGTACCTTTGTTTAATTCGACAAACAGCTCGTTCTCATTCCCGAAGTTTTTTCCGGTGATGCTGGGACGCCTGTAAACCGGAACCTCGACGGTGCTTGTTTCTAATGGCTCGGTATTTATGTCCAGTGTCAGGGTAGAACCACCGTCATCGTAGCTTTCTCCGCTGTCTTCATATCCGAAAGTCAGGTCGTAGCGTGTGGTTGGCGCAACGGTCAGGGTATTTGTACGGGTGTACTCATTTCCGCTGAGTGTCGTTGCCTTGAACGTCCAAGACAACTGCACGTCATCGGCGGGAATCATGTAATAGCCAATGGCATTGGGGGTGTCGGAGGTAAATGTCAGGCTGCCTGCCGATGAGGCTACCTGCACTTCGTAGCTTTGGAATGCCTGCGTCAGGCTTTTGGCAAACTCTACGGTAACCAGCGTGTTGGCAATGATGCATTCCACGCTGACGGAAGAGGATTGACCGGCATGGATGCTGAAATCCTTTTCTCCCCGATAGAATGTCTTGTCAAAAGAAGCGGCAACGGAGTCCCCGGCTGCTACTTTGATGTTGTAGTCACCTGCTGCAAGTTGCATTTCTGCCGGCATTTCGGCTGTCCCATTGTATTTGCGTACAAGCCCTTTACCGCTGTATATGCGGATTTTAGCATTTCCCTTCAAGGCATTCTGTTCCTCGTCGGACAGTGTGCGGGTAACGGTTTCCACCTTGTCTTTTATCCCGATGCTCAATCTGAGCAACCCACTCTCGTTCAGGTCTTTTTCGCGACAACCGATGGCTGCGAGAATGAGAAAAAGTAATGCCGATATGTTATAAATAGTCCGTTTCATAAATAGTTAGTTACTCCAGACAAGTGTTAATGTTTCAGTTGTCTTATTGTTCTTGGTGTCTACAACCGTAATAATGAAATTGTGAGTGCCGGGATTCAGCATTGTCAATAATCCGGTGAACTTGGTAATATTGAATATCAACTCTGTCTTTCCGGCAACATCTTCGCCTACGGGGAAGCCTAATCCTTCCAAGCGTCTTTCAGCTCTTCGGGATGGGCCAAGTCGAAGTCTTTCTTCAGGCCGACATCTGCCAATGCGTCTTCATCCAAGACGTCGGAGTCTATCGTGACTTTCAGGTTGGCGATGCCGTTGACAGCGGCGATGTTCACCACTACCGGATAAGGATTATCGGGAGAGGTCGTCTCAGGCAATACGATAGCTTTGGATATGTTGAATCCGTCCCCCTTGATGGTGGGTTGCTCTCCGGAAGGATTGTCCGGGTTGTCCGGTTCATCGGGCTCGTCGGGCTCGTCGGGAACGATATCTTCATCGGGGTCTACTATGATGTCCTGCTCTACGGTGGTGCAAGTCACGTCGATTCGGATGCTGATGTCCGCATTGCCTCCCTCGGAACTGCCGTTTTCGTCCACATCTTTCAGTGTATATCTGATAATCTTATGGGCGCCTGCTTTCACTTGCGGAAATCCTTTTGATATATCCACGCTTTCACCCTCTACGGTTCCGGTGAGGCGTGTGGTGATTACATTGGCGTTTTCATTGATCGCCTGATAGTAACCGGCGCGTGTTTCATCTTTTACAAAATCCAGTGAGCCTTGGCCTAAAGTGACATTTGCCTTTACATCATTGCCCAATAGGGTCAGTAGCTTTTCGTCATACTCCACTGTCACCATGACGCTGCGCAATACGCATTGCAGGTCTATGATGTCGGTGATTTGGTCTTTTAGGATTTCAAAGTCTTCTTTCCCGTAGTAATAGGGATGCTCGAACTCGGCGGGAAGAACATCGTGCGAGAATGCGGCTACGGTGTAGTTGCCCACCTTTAATGAGAAAATCTCCGGCATCTCACTGTATTTCCATTCTTGTACGAGTTTGTTATCGTTGTCACGATTATAGATGCGGATGATATAGTCTTTTGTATCTATATCGGCACGTGTTGCAGCATTGGCGTTGACGTTTACCGTCAGTTTCAAGGAAGAAAGGTTTATCTGCCCTTCCGAAACTGTTTCTACCTTATTTCCCTCTTCGGTGGAGTATTGCTCACGCTCGCATGAAACAAATGCGAGCACATACACTAAAGAGAGTACTATTATGCATACTGATTTCTTCATATCGAAAGTATATGTTCAATTAGTTTACGGATAAAGTGAATGTTGTTTTTTTGCGTCCGCAGGTTACTGTCATTTGCGTGGATGACGTTATCTTGACAGGGAACGTGACGCGGATATGATGTGTGATACCATCACTTTCAGTAGATAAAAGTCCACATTTCAAATCTTGTGAAGCGCCGTATAATATACAACTGGCTTTTATGGTTTCCGGTTTGCCATCCAAAGTGACCACCAGGTCAATGTAGGTGGAACCCGATGGCAACGCTGCGGGAGGAACCACTGCAAATTGGTTGCTGAGACTGTTTATCGCCAATATAACCTCCTCTTTATTCACTTTTTTCAGTTTGTCCTTGGCTACGAGCTTAAAGGTGCTGAGAACCCCGTTGTCATATTCTATATGGGGAATGACGTTGGTGAAATCAATCGTGGCAATCTTGTCTTTGTTGGCTCCGAGCCCCTTAAGCTGCAAACCGAAAGATTGCAATAATTGCAGCTTGTCAGTAGATAAGTCGGCCAAATCTATATAGGCAGGCCAGCCTTGTGAAATGAGCGAGGAGGACGATGTGGTTAATATGCACTCCTCGATGCCGGAGCGCGCATTCAAATATAAGGATAAAGAATGATCGGCTTCCTTTCCTTCTTTGATGTCTAATGCCGTATTACTGGTAAATCCATTAAGTATGAAGAAAGGAGGATCTATACGCATGGTCCCGTCTGACACATCAATGGTGTGCGTCACTGTTTCAGTCCTGTCCGTAAAGGTGATGTTTACGGTTGCACTTCCTGCGTTGACATCAAAATTAAACTTATAATGATGTTGTGCCAGCGCATTGTCTATAATAATGGGCTGGTAGGAGGACTGGACGCCGCCGTCTCTTTTGGTCAGGTTCAGTGTGAGGGTCAGTTTGCCGGGCTTGAAATAGCAGGAACGTGTCTCCTCTTTGGCAAACTGGATGGGAGAGTTGCCTTCCGAATTTACTTTCAGACTGTAATCGGAAAAGTATTTCTTGAAACTTTCCGTATAAGTGGCCGACACCTTGACATTGGCAAGATGACAGGTCACTTCCACATTTGTTTCCTTCTGGTCTTCAATCGAGAACTCTTGCAGACCTGTGAAGCAGGGCTTGTTGAATCCTTCGTTATGAAGTTGCCCGTAAGAGGCTTTTAGAGTATATTGCCCGATGGGAAATAAGACTTCATCCGAATATTGGCTGAACTTATCGCAGGAGTATTTCACTTCATCACCTTTCAAAACAGATATTGCAAAATCGTTTATATCGGGTAATGTTTCTTCCACCCGCGTAGCTACATCCTGTGTGCTGCCGTCAGCAATCAACCTGATGTTGAGGCGCCCCTTGCCTGTTGTGACTGTGTAGTCATTGTCTTTAGTACATCCGGATAACAGGGTGCACATTGTTGCAAGTAAGATTAGAACAGTTGCATGTGTGTTGCCCATTTGCAAAACTTGATTATCTTTTTCACTTATTAGTTCTCTTGTCGGGCACAAAGATATTGCTTTTAGGCAATAAAAAGCTCCTATAAAGCTCTGTTTTACATGCAAAAATGAAAAATGGAACATCATTTGTTCCATTTCCAGCAAAAAAAGAAGAGCCTGCCATTGCTTTTTTTGCTTATTTTTAACAACAATACGTTAGGAATCGGGCAGCAATACCACTCCTTGTTTCTTTTTCCCGTCCATCTTGGCCACTATCGGATGTTCAAAATGGACATGGCGCAGGTATTTAGTCTCATGCACAGCAGGTTGCGTATTCAAGAAGTCCTGATTGTATACTCCGTCGTTCATAAAAGCATTGATCGTGAAATAGCCCACTCCGAAGGAAGTCAGGTTCTGAAAAAAGTGTGTCCCCTGACTGGGATCGACGCGATAATTCGTCAGCCCGGCTTCTACAATGATGCGCGCTGCACTGATATGCGGCCATTTAACCGGAATGCCGAGCCATGTGTCGCTGCTGCCCCAACGTCCCGGACCTATCAGGACATAATTCTTTCCTTCATCCAAGAATTGCTGGTTCAGCTTTTCTATCTCCCAGGCAATATCCTGATTGTGGGAAGCGCTGTAATCATCGGTCTTTACATAGACCACATCTTGCAGTTCGTTCATGATTCCATGCCCTAAGGAATTATTGGAACGGAGCAGCAATTGTTCGTCGGGGATAGCTGTGAGATCTTCATCGAGCATCTCTTTGCTGTCGACAATCGGGCGGATCTGCAGGAGATAGAAAGTGCCGGTCTTGTCTTTTTCCCGGCTCATGGTAGCTGCAAATTCAATCTCTACGGGACGACGCATTTCCTGCTGCCCATACTTCAATGCCAGTTGCAGGATGCGGGACAGTGGAAACACATCATGTTGCAGGATATTGGCGAAGGTAATAACCTTACGCCTCCCGGATATAAACCGTCGCGGATAATCTGGTCATACGGGTCGTAGGTGGAAGCTATATAGTTGAGCGAACCGTCTTTTTCCGCTTCTTTTACGTGCAGTTTCAACAGGTTGAAGCCGTCATCGATAGAGAAATCATGGCCGGCATTGCGCAAGTCGAGAGCGTAGAAGCGCGTCTGGGTTTCTTTCAGTGCAATTTCCATTTCACTGGTTTGCAGGACTTGGTTGGGATGATAGGGAGAGAAACGGAGGGTCATGCCGCCGTCCACGATATACTTACCCAAGCCGAGCGCCAGGTTTACGATGCCTTCTTCCGCTCTCTCATCTCCGATGGGGTAGTAGTTGAGCGAACGTGCCACACCCGACATGGAAGGATAATAGCGGTCACCGTACTGGTTGCCCACCACTTCTTGCAGGATGACAGCCATCTTTTCCTGGTCGATGACATTGCTTGTGGCCTGCATATAGGCTTTGGAGTCGCGGAAATATACAGAGGCGTAAACTCCTTTGATTGCATCACTGAGCATGCGGAGCATTTCATACTTATCGTCCAGGTAGGGAATCATATAAGTATTGTAGATCCCGGCGAAAGGCTGGTAGTGCGAATCTTCCAATAGAGAGGAAGAACGGATGGCAATGGGCGATTTCACTACATCGAAGAAAGTGAAAAAGTCCTCAACCAGACGGTCGGGCAGTTTGGCTTTCAGGAAGTAGCGGAGAATCACATCATCATCTGCATCGGACAGGGCTATCTGATACAGGTTGTTGGTATCCATGAACTCGTCGAATACATCTGTACAGAGCACTACGGTCTTGGGTATGGCAACGCGTGCATTCTCAAACTCTTCAAATTCAGGGTGGTGCTTCACCATATTGTCGATAAATGCCAAGCCGCGGCCTTTCCCGCCCAATGAGCCGTCACCGATGCGGGCAAAGTTCGAGTAGCGGTCAAAACGGTCGCGTTTGAATACCGCCACCACACCCTGGTTTTTCATTTTGCGGTACTTCACGATAGCCTCGAAAATGATCTTGCGGTGAGCGTCCACATCCTGAAGGCTGTTCCATGTGATAGGTTTCAAGAACTCTCCAATGGGGAACATGGCGCGTGAATAAAGCCAGCGGCTCACATGGTTGCGGCTGATGTGATAGAGGAATGACTCCGCCGGAACAGCAAAGAGAATGTTCTGGAGCTCTTTCAGGTTTTTAACTCGGGCAATCTCTTCCAGCGTATCGGGATTGCGGAAGATAAAGTCGCCGAAACCGAAATTATCCGACACGATACGGCGTAAGTCCACATCCATTTTCTTGGAGTTCTTATCAATAAAGGCCGCGTCATATTTGGCTGCATACGACACATTTTCCGATTCGGAAGATTGTATGATCAATGGCACGAACGGGTCTTCCTTGCGTATGGCCGCACATAATTTTATACCCGCAAGCGCATCTTTCTCACCACGTTCTACGCGGGGAAAACGGACGTCCGTAATGACTCCAAGGATGTTGTTCTTGTACTTTTCGTAAATGCCGATTGCTTCATTATAGGTACGCGCAAGAACTATTTTGGGACGCCCTCTCATACGTAGCGTACGCTGGTGCGCATTCAACGCTTCGGTGGAGAACTCCTGGCTCTGCTTCAATACGATTTATAGAGATTGGGCAGGATGGAAGAGTAGAAACGGATGCCGTCTTCTACCAGAAGAATAATCTGCACGCCGACTTCACTGACGTCATGCTCCAGATTCATCTTGTCTTCAATCAGCTTGATGATGGATACCAGCAAATCGGTGTTTCCCAGCCAACAGAAAATATAGTCGAACGAACTAAGGTCTTCGTTGGCAATGCGTTTGGTGATGCCATGACTGAACGGCGTTAAAATCACCATGGGAATATGCTCGTATTGACCTTTGATGGTTCGTGCTACGTCAAACCCTTCGTTGTCTCCTGTGCCCGGCATACATATAATAAGGTCGTATGGCATGGAAGACAGTTGCGCCAATGCTTCCTCGCAAGTGGAAACCTGGGTGAAACGCGGCGGGTAGCGCAGGGAAAGCGAGGTGTATTCATTGAAGATTTTCTCATCGATGCGTCCGTCGTCCTCCAGCATGAAAGCGTCATAAGGGTTGGCGATTAAAAGCACATTGAAAATACGCCGCGTCATGAGGTTGGCGAACTGCGTATCTTTGAAATATAGCTGGTTTAATTTAAACTTACTAAGCATGTTCTCTCATGGTTTATTAGTTCGGAGGACAAAAGTAACAATTAAAATGAAGAATGAGGAATAGAAGAATAAAGAATTACCGGTGCGATATATTGGCATGGCATGGCCCAACTTCGCTTTGTTAATCCTTCATGTTTTGTGCGGTCTGACGTTTTATCATTATTTGATTAAAATATTGCTGTTAAGTTTAGGTGTTTTGAAAAGTTTTCCTATATTTGCAGTGTTGTTTGTTGACACTTTGTCTAAACAACGATTGGCTAACGTGATAAGAACCTTTAAAACGTAATATTATGAATATCGAACGTATCATGTCCTCTTTGGAGGCAAAGCATCCCGGCGAGTCTGAATATCTTCAAGCCGTAAAGGAAGTACTTCTTTCTATCGAAGATATCTACAATCAGCATCCTGAGTTCGAGAAAGCAAAGATCATAGAACGATTGGTTGAACCCGACCGTATTTTTACTTTCCGCGTCACGTGGGTGGATGATAAGGGTGAAGTGCAGACCAACCTCGGTTATCGTGTACAGTTCAACAATGCTATTGGTCCGTATAAGGGCGGTATTCGTTTCCATGCCTCTGTGAACCTCTCTATTTTGAAGTTCTTGGGTTTTGAACAGACTTTCAAGAATGCTTTGACCACTCTGCCTATGGGCGGCGGTAAAGGCGGTTCGGACTTCTCTCCGCGCGGTAAGAGTGATGCGGAAGTGATGCGTTTCTGCCAGGCATTCATGTTGGAGTTGTGGCGTCATCTTGGTCCCGATATGGATGTGCCTGCCGGTGACATCGGTGTGGGCGGCCGTGAAGTGGCTATATGTTCGGTATGTATAAAAAACTGACACGTGAGTTTACGGGAACCTTCACCGGCAAAGGTCTGGAATTCGGCGGCTCATTGATACGTCCCGAAGCAACCGGCTTTGGCGGATTATATTTTGTACATCAGATGCTGGAGACCAAAGGCATTGACATTAAAGGCAAGACCGTTGCTATCTCCGGTTTCGGAAATGTGGCTTGGGGCGCTGCTACGAAGGCTACCCAGTTGGGAGCGAAAGTCATTACCATCTCCGGTCCGGACGGTTATATCTATGATCCGAACGGTATTAGCGGTGAAAAGATTGATTATATGCTGGAACTTCGCGCATCGGGCAATGATATTGTAGCTCCGTATGCCGACGAATTCCCCGGCTCCACTTTTGTTCCGGGCAAACGCCCATGGGAGGTAAAGGCGGATATCGCTTTGCCTTGCGCAACACAGAACGAGCTGAACGGCGAAGATGCACAGCACTTGATTGATAATAATGTGACTTGTGTAGGCGAAATTTCCAATATGGGATGTACGCCTGAGGCCATTGACCTCTTTATTGAGAATAAGATTATGTATGCACCGGGTAAGGCTGTGAATGCAGGCGGTGTAGCCACCAGCGGTTTGGAAATGTCGCAGAATGCCATGCACATCAGCTGGAGTGCTGCCGAGGTGGATGAAAAACTGCATGCCATTATGCATGGATCCATACCCAGTGTGTGAAATACGGAACTGAACCCGACGGCTACATCAATTATGTGAAAGGTGCTAATATAGCCGGTTTCATGAAGTAGACCAACTGCCATGATGGGGCAGGGAATTATCTAAAGGAAAAACTTTGTTTAGTTGTATTTGTATTTGTGGTTTG